>Ga0224511_10003848_pt1 | contig 11053 bp, 4 predicted proteins | sample SF_May12_sed_USG_2_FD_169988 | JGI IMG/M metagenome (GOLD analysis project Ga0224511, IMG submission 169988) | Sediment microbial communities from San Francisco Bay, California, United States - SF_May12_sed_USGS_8_1 | ecosystem: Environmental > Aquatic > Marine > Sediment | place: USA...
ATATTACACAATTTAAATGGTCTGTTCTATTTTACAAATATATCTAACATAAAGATAAACACCGTCCAAATGTGATAGCGAAGATGGCATTTTAAAAGGATTGCTAGGCGAACAGGAAATGTTGTGATTTGTGTAGACTTTATCTGGTTAAAAAGATATTTCCATTAACATGATTTTACACTGCAATAAACAAATCCGCAGTGTTCCATATAATGTTCTCACATCGTCATTTTTTCTCACGCATTTCCACAAAAAAGTGCTCAATGTGCGGCTCGTATAAAAAGGGGTATTATTCTTTTGTTTTGCTGCAAATGTGTGTTTCATACACAATTCTTAATCTTAAAATGTACAGTTTCAACAAAGTACAGAAAGTTCCACATGGCAGCACCTCTCTGTTCTTAAATTTTATATCTGTACATTTATGTCATCAGAGGATGCTCTGATTTATTAAAGCTTTGTTTATGCGTCTGCAAAATGATGTTGTCTGCAAAAAAACGTCTAATCTTCGTTAGCTCCCTAGACAATTTGAAAGTTACTGTCATACTGACGAATTGCTTTTGAGTACACACAAACTCGTATATAGTATCACAGAAGTCGCGTGTCAAAATTTGATAAAACGTCGATACATTTTGTTTTCTGTCAAACTTTTTAAAGACCTAATTACTACGTTCAAGTTGAATATGTGATTTTTATTTAAATTATCGACAAGCCGTCTGCCGGATCATTTCAAATTACTTTTTTACAAAAGACAGGAGTATAGGTTGCGTCAACGTTATTTTAGCCAATCAGAAGACATATTTTTATGTATCGTTGTTCTTTTTGCACATGCAACGTTTGACGTAACTTGTTTTCCCGCCTTTGTTAAGCATCGGCAGTCAGTATCTATCTAAGTTTACGGCATCATAAACAATCACCTTTTGGCGGGTTTCGCGTGGCGACCTTTCGCGTTTTCGCCTCGAAAATACGGTAATACGCATAAATCAGCCACCATAAAAAAGCGTATTGCGTAACAGGTGTGGGTACGAAGCCAGAGTATATTCATGGCATCATCTTAAACATGTATATATACATCTCTGTATATACCTATACACAAGTCAATACATTTTTTTATCTAAAGATACAATTATTTGTATGTTTTCACATCAAGTCATACTAGTATTCCATTTCTAAAGATAATTATACAGTACATAATCTAGGTCATTTTAAAATAATAAAATCCGTTAAATATTAACTTTGCTTTATAAAAAGTATAAGCATTGTTTACCGAAGACGACACACGATAATTTGTGCTGACTGTATCTGGATAGATTTCCGTAAAAAAACATTTTACCCGACAACAAACCAATTCGCATTGTTCCATAAAATCGTATTACATCTTCATTTTCCTGTTTCGCATTTTCGTCAAAAGGCCCAAAAAGGAATGTCGCGGTTTGTATCAAAACTGGAAACCCTAAAGTAAAGTATCAGTAATTGTAGGGAATTTGACCTTAAAGTTAAAGACGTTTGTATTGGCAATTGTTCATATGTTTGCACAAAAAATCTCGATCCAAGAATATGCATTTTCCATCCATGGTGGCTGTACGCCTGTATGATTAATGTCGACTTATGCAAGTCGGTGCCCTTTTATGCATGTTAGCGCAGTTCTAATGTAAACATTTTGCAAAAGCAAAGTATTTGAGTATTTATAAAAAAAAAATTGAAGCGGAAGTAATATTAAACACGTTACATTGTAACATACAATTAATGTACACAATACCAATGATGACCTGTGAAATGTGTTGCGATGTAAAACATGTAAAAACTAAACACTGCAAAATTGACTTTTGTCTTTAAATGTACAGTTACAGGAAACGTCAGAATATGACGCTTCTTAACAGCTTATCTTTTTATGAATTAAACATCAGCAGCAGAAAAAAGCCATCGGTATCGGCTTTGATTAAATAAATGTGTATTTGTGCATCTGCGTAATGATTCTGTCTGTTTGTAAGCTTCCTACAAAATCGGAAAATGTCTGTCATACAGACGAATTGCTATTTAAGTACACTCATACACATACGAGTATATCCTGTCACAGGAGATAATTCAGATAAACCGCTATTACATTGTGTTTTCTGTCAGAACATTTTACAGGTTTAATATTTTTAAAACAATAGTTTACAGTTAAGATATAAATGAAAATGTGCATGCGAAATGATGTTTATTTAGTAAAGAGGAAAATATGTGATTTGTGTTGACTGTATCTGGGTAAGAGGATATTTTTATAAAAAGGGTTAAACCCAACAACGAACAAATTTTAGTCCATATAATGGTATCACATCGTCATAATATTACATTTTATGTTTGTCCCGCATTTCCGTCAGAAAGGTTCAAAGAGAACAATCTTGCATTGAAGGCAAAGGGAGAAATAGTCAAGTTTAAGGAACCTTGAGAAAATTGCCGGTATAAAAACAGTAGTGTAAGCAGAACAATATAAATTGAAAAGATGTTCATAACGTTACAAGCATTTAACAGCAACTTTTAGAATGTTTCCTCGACCAAACGTTGATTTATCGCCTTGGTACGGTTAATTACTTTCATTGCTTGATGCCATCAGACGACTCAGATGAGATCAGCTATCAGTAGATTAGATGGCATTAACTGTTTTATCCTCGACCATTAGCAGTCATATTGTACAATATGATGGTGGCGTAATGCATATTATCAGATTAGGCAGGAGATAAAGAGCGGTATGGCTCTCTTTGGGTTTCATATCATGAATATTGCATTAATGAACCCTAGATAAAAACAACAATGCCCATTAGCAATTCAACATATTCAACGTAATGGCATTGTTTTTTAGGTATTTGATAAGAAAAGCGTCAAAAGCATATTTTTAGTTATAAATATTAACCTAAATAGTATTATAAAAAGTTAATATATTTATTTCTTTTATGCGTTACGGTGGAATAAACTTATATTCCACTGTTCGTCTATATTTTTCACTACAGTGAAAAATATACTTGTTATGCCGTTGTCTCCAAAACTCTGACGTTGTTTTGTACCCCGGTACACCTCAATAAACACAACGTAACGTTTATAAAGCTGGAAACAAACGACGTCAATATGATGACGTCATGGCGTTATTGTTTCCCGCGCTATAACGTTTTTGGCTGTTTTAGCCTAAAAAAAACAGACAATTTGTTGAATCTTTGGTGTAAGATTAAAATTTATTTCACTCGTGATCATAGAAAATCGTATTTTCACTCGTGGCTACGCCACTCGTGAAATTATTGCTTTCTATGATCACTCGTGAAATAAATTTCTATCTTACACCAACATTCAACAAATATCCTCTTTATATTTTTTTACTTTTCTAATGACGTACATGTACGTATGAGGCAGATGGCAATGTAATGTATAATATTATTTTACATGTATTGTCTTATTGCTTAGTGCGTTCATATTTTATTTCAAATCAGATAATATGTGTATTGTTATTATTTATTAGTTAGCATTCACCCTTACACATTAAATGCTTTAACGTTCCAAGACATTTAGCTTTTAAACGTTTTATCTAAGATAAAAACTCGCAGTTGGTATTAAAACCATGTCTCCTATATTTGCCTGAAATTGGTCAAGAATTTAAACAGTTATACTGTAAGAACGATGTTAATCGCCTTAATGTTATATCGCCACGATAATGAACTGACATTACATAAGGTTTGAATTTTATCCTGGTTTCGTTGAGGCGATCCTGAATGCAATGGTAAAACTGGCAAAACCCTGAAGCGCATTTTTTTAATTTTTAGATGATAAAGCTCTTTACAATATGAACAGCTAGACGTGAAATGACATTTTAAGTAAAATGTTAATCCAAGAGGAAACGGTGCAATTTACCGGCGTTATATCAGTTGACTAATGGTGGTGTGGTAAAAGGATTTTCACACTCAAATGAACACGTTGCCATTAACTGTGAGACGAAATGAAAACACGATATTTTACTCGCGTTCGCCTGTACTTAATAGTTCGCGTTTTTTACATATTTGTTTGATGTTTACTTCCTGATCTTATAATTTTCATGAAAGTTGATCACGCGTTGGATATTATTTCTTTGGGAATTTCTTTGGTAGGCATACCTGTGAATTTTAGACCCCAACGAAAAAAGTATCCATAATGAACTAATGCAAACTGCACGAATGTGTGCCCGCGACATAGTTCAGTTTAAAAAATCAACTAAATTGGTTGCCCACAATTTCTCATTCTTTAACATATAACAAAGCTATTACAGTTTACATTTATATGTTGTCATATTTCACAAAAGTATGCGTTGCTAGTATTAACCTTTGATGCAGTGTTCTCAAATTTATAACTGACTTATGGTTGTACGGTAAAAAACAGATTATGAGAAAAAAGTTACCGTACCTATTTTTGGAGATGTTAATTTAAAGTAAATGTCTAATTTTAAAGTACTTCTATAGTGTATCTGATTAAATATGTCGCAGTATGATCGTTTTTTAATTATTATTTTTCTAACCTTACACCCAATAAAAGCTTACCAATTGTTTTATTTCAAAATTTACAATCTAACAAATCTAGATAAAGTTTGTTCCGTGTTTAAAATGCTATTTACGGTAAATGGTATTTACAATATTTCAAGTATGACGGACTCAAAAATACCAGCCGCTGATATCGTATGTTACAATTTGGAACACTGTGTTGTCATCGCGCACACGTTTTCGATGTGCAAAACAACAGCAGTACTGTTAATCATTTATAATTCTTATAAAATATATGTGTAACATGTGGCAGTAATTTGACTTCCCAACCCTCCGCTATTTCGTTTCCTTTAAGAACGAAATATATCTTATACGCATCTTTAAAAGTGCACACCGATGTTATTCCGCCAGTACAAGGTCAGACAAATGTTGTGCTTATGTAAACACTGATAGTAAATCAACCGTAATGCTAGCGAATTTGACGTTAAAAGGCGTTTGTATAGCAGATTAATCCCATGTTGACATGATAAATCTTTATCCAAGGGTGTGCACTTGGCTGCATTTGTTTGCTTTATGTCTTTATGATTTATTTCTGCGTGCGCAAACTTATCCAAAACAAGATTGCAAGTTATAGAAGCATTATATCGTCTGAATTGCTTGGTGCGTACACATTTTGTACTTTCAAAGTTGGCTCTTTTTACGACCAAAACTTCCGTTTTGAACAACTATAATGATATAACACTAAGCGTCCAAGCGGTCCTGTTTGTTAGAATAATTTAAGAAGGAATTGTTTGTTAAACATTCTTCATTATTGGTCATCATTTTTTGTTTGTACTTTTGCAGATTTCAATTAAAGCATACACAATGTACTTATAATATCAACATACCCTACAAATACTTTTTTCGCATGCTTTAATTATTGACAAAACAAATCACGCAAAGTGTACATCATTTATCAACACATGAATCAAAACGGATCTACCTTTGAGGTTTCGATGACATGCGTTTGAGCAATCCAATAACAATGTATTTACTATCTTCAAACCACATGTTGCACTTTTAAAGTAGTTGCATGTCAACTAAAAGGTAGTTAGATTTATTTACTATAACATCAGAACTGATTGTTTAAATTTAAAGATATATATAATTATATATATATATATAGTTGATAATACTATAAAAGTCAGAACTAATTGTCTAAATTAAAGATATATAGATCATTATATTATAACTGTCAGAAATTATTGTCAAACTTTGAAGATATATATAACAAAACTATTAAAATCAGAAATAATTGTTCCAAATGACATTCTTTATGCGCAACGACTATAATTGTGCTATACGATAACTATTATAGTTTTATTTGAAATAAAGGGCCACGGGCCAAAACAACAATCCATTGTATTAAAATAGGCAATGTAACATGATAAATGAGCAATAATGGCAGACGCGGAAAATGCAATTGCATTTCAAGAAATCGTGATCAGGACTGACACATAATGGATAGGTTTGTTAGCTACATACCCCCAAGGCTGCATATACGACGTGCAAACCATAACTATGAGTATATGATTTATATAAAACGTGTTTCTATTTACTACGGCCTGTGGGTGTCAAATGGCATACATTAAATGTATTGCTAACATGAATCAATATATAGACAGAGGCGTGCTGAGAAGTTTTTACTTCGCTTAAATGTATTACAAAATTTTAAATACAATACATGTACATGTATCTTTAACTCGTTTATGCCACAAACAGTATCTCAATGGTTTTGCGTATATTAGGTACACTTTTCTTTCAGTAAATAAAATAATGTTCTGAAGAAATATTCACATTGATATAACCATACGAAGCATCTTTGATTTCACATAACAAACAGTGTGCCAAACTAGAATAACTGCACATATTTCACAGTGTAAATATTTCTTGAAACTACGAACATGCTAACAAATAGGCACATTAATTAGAATTATTTGAAATCGTGTTTAAACTGCTTAGCCTTAAGGCTGTAAAATGATATATTTAATGTCAGAATCTAAATCTGAATGTCACGACGTGTGTTACAAAACGCTATTTAATAGAATGTACTACAGTAAAGTCCGCTTATAAGGAATCCGCTTATAAGGAACTCCCGGTTATAAGGAACTCCCGATTATAAGGAACTGATTTTCATTCCCAAATCTTTAGCAAGGAACCAGTTCATTGTACGTTTTTAAGGAACTCCGGTTATAGAGAACATATTGGCATGGTCCCAAAGAGTTCCTTATAAGCGGATTTTACTGTATAATGTTAAAACAAAACATCACAACAAATATACAATGTAACCGTATTGAAAAATAATGTATTGATAAGATGCAATCTTCTTGTAATTTAGAACGTTAAATGCATCTGTGTCATAATGCAAAACTGCTAAAATGGATCATTGACCACCTTTAAATCATTGACCTCTGATTTGTATCTTATTGTTTGATATTCCACACTATTATCGCATCAGTCAAATAAGACGATGCTTGTCAAAAGCTATATGAGACAAGGCAACGCATTGTTTCATCCTAGTTTAGTTAGGAAAATGTTTGCCTTTCAAACCATGCAAATGCCATGCACACAGTGTAAGTACCTTTTTGTTTAAAACATACGCACTAAGATACGGCCACTTTTAAATGTCTGTAATCAGTACTACTGGTCGATGTATAGATTTTAGTACTGACACATATGCAGCGTGTTTAAACATGAATGCGTAATTGTGTATGTTTTGTATAAACATATGACATTTTTGTAGCGTTGGCAGGTTGTATATGCTCTTACGTTTGTCATTGATCAACAGATATGTTACACGTTTAACACGATTTAATTTATTAAAAGAAGACGTATACTGTAACAGGTACGACAGGTAAGATTGATTGTATTGTCCCAAAATAGCTGGTACTACGAACATATGGGTTTTTGAAATAACAATTGTTTGTGTTAGTCACAGGACCGGACCGCCGTGGAATTCCTTCTAATATTAAGAGTCTATTGACCTTTGACTTCTACATTCGGAAATGGTATTAGTTCTGTGACAGAAACAAATGAAGCAATATAAATGATTAATCTCCGACCAAAGTGAGTAATCTGAAATACATGTTGTCCTTGCTTAGGCTCCTTCATTACCTAGTTTGTACTTTGATTATAAACTGTTACCAAAGTAACGATTTGATTCCTATGTAATTATTATCAACATGGTTGAGTTTTTTACCCGTGTTTATGCTTTTACATAATCTATACAAGTATTAATACATATTTGGATATATCCATATTGTTCTGCACTTTAAAAACATTTTTATTACATAGTGTATCCATTTTTAAGTTGTATAGTTTATATGTTGACGTGGACGATTTTTCGAAGTCTTGCTTTTTTGTTCAAACCGCATGTCATACAATCAAAGGACAATTAACATACGAAGCTAGTTTGAAATAACCAAAGCTATTGCCGACATGAATTATTTAGAGGCGACTGGCTTAAACTTGATTCCCGATAATTTAAATCGACGTTGTTCAGAGAATGAACGCGCCTACAATCTAATTAGATTCCAAGCATGATTTCCTTTAGGTTGCAAAAATAAAGTACAATATTACGTCATTGAACTATTGTTTCTCCCCAAATGCAGACGTTTTTGTTGTTTGAAATACCGTCATTTGTCTGTATTTCGTTAATATTTTGCCGTTAATAATAATTTATTTGCATGTTAATTATTATATATCTGACATGATTTTATAAAGCATTTTTTTTTTGTTAAAAAATATTTATGCAAATAATTTAATATTTTACAATATGTATTTTCAAAACAACATACAGATCTAGCAAGTTTGACAAATGAAGTAAATTGTTTATCGTAAATAATGAACTTTATAGAATTTTTATCTGATGGTTAAAATAGATACCGGAAGGTGTTCTAACACTTTCTACACATTTCGCACACATAAACATGTAAGTAATTCATATTTAGTCGTATTTATTGAAACAGTTTATGCTAGTAATGTTGATTTTATTTATTTAGGAATAAGTCATTTACATGTAAATATAAATTGGAGAGATGTTCAAAGAATGTTGTAAACAATGTAGATATGTCAAGTTTAAGGGCTCCATGGCAAAATGGCCCGTACAGAAACTAACACACATAACGACACAAAAACACGTACAAGACTAAGACGCAATATATATTTAGAAGAAACTATTTTTTGTATAAAGTATAACCTCCCATATGTTTTATTTTGTGTTCAGATATAGATTTTTACATGTTAATGCACTTACTTATGAAACGGGGCACATTTAATATCAACTAGCCATTTACATTATTGCCTATTGCAATTGCATTAAATTAATGACTTTCTAGTAGTTAGTTATAATTACCATAATGTTGCCTCGAGTACATGGTTTGACACGTGTTGTTGTGTCGTTAACATCATAAATCAAATTCCAGACATGTGTAAAAAGTCGCACCGTAATACATCATTGCATTGTCTTGTCCTCCTGGACTGAATGTTGTTTACCGTTGGATATACAGTTCCGCAAATGCGTGTGCGGGCGTCAATGGCGTGGCATATGTCATAACCATTGATAAAAGGCTTCAATACAACCGAGTACTAGGCTATATTTGTCATGCAAGCTATGCTACCTCAGGCGTCGTTCCCTTTTTTATCAGAAGAATTGTACTACATTAGTACGATTGTTCCCTTTGCAATGTGTTCCCACCTGGTGGCAATTTGTTACAGTAAATGATTAAATGACAAGTGTTGCCAATGATTCGTTATTACAGTTGTATGATGAATACATACACAAGAAAAGCAAAAAAAAATCTTGAAAAATGACCAGGCAAAATCTATTATTAAATATTGTCTAAATAAATTCTTAGTCAGTGTTTTGAAACTAATTGTTCCGTATTTTATTAAATGATTGGACATCGTTTTATTGAATATGTGTTTGGTAAAAGACGTATACTTACACCTTATTGTTCTGTAGTGTACCTCTTACTTGCTAAACGTATTTGAGAAACGAGTTCTAAATTACGTATTTTACAAGTATATTGCTAAATATGACTATAGAACGACCCATAAAAAATAAGCGCTAAAACAATGCTATATATGCTAATTTCTTTAATATAAATACTATATTAAGTGTACATTGGTGTGAGTTTAACATGCGTACCGACAAACCGTTAATTCCTTTTTTTAGTGTTACCGTTTATTTTAAACGATACTTTACAACATGTCGATGCTTTAGCGTCAGAATGACCACATTTGTAAAATTGAATCATATAATAAAACACTTTTTTGTTAAACATACATCAACATTAGTCAGCAACTTCTGTTTGAACTTTTACATATTTCAAATTAAGCATACACCCTGTACGTATAATTTCAACATATCCTAAGGCATTACTGTTTTATTTTACGTTTTTATTTATGACAACACTAATCACGCAACGTTTTCATCATTTACTCTGATGAAGCAAAAAAGATATACAATCGGGGCTTCAGTGACATGCGTTTTCGCAATCTACTACCAATGTAATTACTATCTTCAACCTACATGTTCCGCTTTTACGGCATTTGAATGCGAGTTAAAAGGTATTTAAATTAAAATACTATAAATATCAGAAATGGTTGTGTAAATTTAAAGGTATTTAAAATACATACTATACATATCAGAAATAAGTGTCTAAATATAGCTATGTCAGGCCATTTTTTAGTTATTATTTATTCTTTAATTAAAAATTATATTTACAATATATCATCCTTAAATTAAATAAAAAAAAACTTAACTTCATAAGGAAATGTTCATTTTTGACAAAGTTATAGCCTTCTAAACAAGCACACCCTTAACCACACCGAAAATGGACTGTTTCAAAAATGTGAAAAAATCAACCTCACTTCCATTTGGAAATTCATAGAAAGCTTAATTTAAACCCATTTTGCTTTTTGTATATCAACCAATGACATTTCAATGAAATAAAACAAAGTGATTTCATAAAGATACCTTTCATTTTTAAGAATTTATCGTCATTTAAAGATACCCTAATTAACTGTTTTATCGTTAAAAGAGAAACATGTATTTTACATAATGTGAAATAGTTGATCAAAAACAACGCTTATTTACATTTTATTCATTAATAACAAATAAAACTATGATAATATGATAATAAACAACAACAATTTCATATGTACATATTTTTTATGAGGAAAATTGATTTTTAAAGCTGCTAGAACATTCGGATGACACTCATTATAAACTGTTTTCATCTTTTACAAAAAAAAAATTAAGTTTTTTTTTTTGTATCATGACAGAGGATAAGGTTTTTTAAATGCAAAACCATTTAGTACCATCAAATTAAACTGACACGAGATGCAAACAAAGAAAAATAATAACCTGGAAAATATTTGGCGAAACCTGGTATCGAACTCGAGTTGTCGCGGCCAAAACAAAACCATTATGCCCACTCGCCTATCGCGTTTTAACACAATAAACTGTGCTTGTTCATTTAATATACTTACTCAATATTAATTTGCGTTTCAGGTGTTCAGGTTAATATTAAATG
>Ga0224511_10003849_pt1 | contig 11053 bp, 3 predicted proteins | sample SF_May12_sed_USG_2_FD_169988 | JGI IMG/M metagenome (GOLD analysis project Ga0224511, IMG submission 169988) | Sediment microbial communities from San Francisco Bay, California, United States - SF_May12_sed_USGS_8_1 | ecosystem: Environmental > Aquatic > Marine > Sediment | place: USA...
AAAACATGTATTTGTTGAAAATGTCTGGCCCGCAAATTCGGGTTTGTTTATTTACGTTTCGACCCATTGCGTCGAAACAGTTAAATAGCCTGACTACAATCGATACTCTCAGTTGACTCGGTGGTGCTGTGGTAACGCATCCGCTTTGGGTGTAAGAGGTCCCTGGTTCAATCCCCGGCTCAGGCAAGGATTTTTATGTTTGATTTTTGTATTGTTGTTGTTGTGTTTTTAGTTTCTGTCCAAAAACACATTATTTGTCACTAAAATTTGCAATTCCTTTTGCAATGCTTATTTATTTAGTACACTTTACATATTGCAAGATTTGTGACTAATTTTAAGGGTATAAAGATACAGACCTAGCATCTTTAAAGCTGCTTCGTGCGATATTTAAGTTTAAACTCGACATGTTGATATTGGATATATCCTTAAACCTGTGTTGTTTTCATTTTCTTACGTGATATATTCCGCTTTACCGGGACACAAAATTTCACACATTTCCACTTTTTACATCTTCATATTGAAAAGGAAGTATTATCGAAGTGTTAAATGAATGCAGATTTAAATAGAATCTTCTTTCATGAGATTTCACCTGCAGACATGCATTAACTAATTACTTTCCTTTTACATAGTATTAACAGAATTTGCATTTAAAACTGTCAAAGAGCAAAGCAAGCTATGGAAAATGAACGAATAACTTTTTTTGAACACAAATGGTAATTTATTAGCTGTTCGACTGTAAACTGATTTTAAAGAATTTTAGCATCTGTTCATGAAAGGCCAGCATTGATACAAATACTTCCTTTCTCCATGTACCGTTGCTAGACATATAGGTTATGTTCAACTGCTTTCTAATTTACATCGTCACGTGTTCAGCTTTTTACACAGATGCTATGCCTGTATATTTTGACCAGAATTGTTAACATCGTACTTACTTATGTAAGGAGGGAATTAAAACTGCCAAATATAGTTTCCGTGCATGTTAAAATATTACAGAAAAACGATCTTGTTGAAAGAATGTGACCCCAAATTTGTTTGTTGAAACAGTTAAATAGTTTGTCTTCAATCGACACAATTAGCGGTCTCTGTGGGCTAGAGCTAACGCATCATACAATGGTGCGAGAGGTCCCATGTTCGATTCCCGGCTTTTTATGTTTGCTTGTTGGTTAATTTTCTTGTTGTGTTATTTTGTCGTTGTTTTTGTCAAAGAAAACCAATATTTGTCATACAATTTTGCAGTTTCTCTTGCAATGTTCATTCTTTTATAGTATACTTAACATACTGCACACTGTACCGATTATACAAAGTATCAATATACAGGCCCATCATCTTTAATGATGACATTATTTAATGACAATTAATATGCATGCCCTTTCTATTCTTTTAACAGTTGTGTTATTTGCAACATTGATCTGTTTTACATAGAATATGTGTACTATAGTTTATGATAATCAAGACGTGTTTATATATTACTTAAAACGTATACACAATTATCATAATTATGTTGAAGCTGAGAAGTGTAAATTTACATGTTTGCTTTAAATTTGTAATTGACACAGACGCCAAATACGCTTTATGTATAAGACTAATCTGTACATGTGTGGTTGAATTCTAAACGCGTCGGGTTTACCAAGTCGGTACAACAAAACTCTTTGCGACAGACATCTAAACTAAACTAAACTAAAAAATCTAAAACTAAATTTCACAAATGTACACAATATATTTTGCATTCTTCTACAATAATTAAGATCAAATGCGTTCTTAAAAATATCATTTACAATTTAAACCGTGATCCACCTATTGTTATTATATCTGTATGGAATAGACAATTGATAATATAAACAATTATATTAACTTTCAGTTTTAGAATGTGCTTTACAATAGATTTATTTTGAATGGAAAACTATCTTAAAGCAACTCGCATTAAGGATATGGGCTAGTAATTTTAATAAAGTAAATTGCATTACAGTCATTTGTATTTGTGGTTCATTTATATTTCTTTCAATTTTAAGTTCTTTGTTTGGATTCTTTGACATGATGACTATGCCCATACGTTGAAAGAAGACTCAAATGCATTTTTTTCACTGAACTTAACAATTGAGTGAGAACTAATACGAACCATCATATGGTTCTGCATTACCGAATTTGAGTATCAATTTACGTTTGTCCCAAACCCCTCTTTCCTTACAGACAAAACACATTAACTCATAGCCAAGGCAATCAAAGCAGACATGGATAGATATTGAATGTTTCAGAGCAATTTTCTGATTAATAGATTATGTCCACAATGGCGCCAAATTAATTTATTCCCGGAATTGCATCTTAGACCTAGATCTTGTTATGTACATGTATAACAAATATTTGCCATATATGTGTCATGCAGATAAGTGTTGTTTAAAGAAAACACTAGGCTTAATGTTGATTAATGTTTTGACATAAACAATAGCTTACATGACATTAAACAAAAATGACACAGAATCATTATTCTAATATCTTGCAATTTTTTAGCTTTTAATTTGTATTAGGAATGACTCTCAATAACACTAGTTAAATCCTGAAACTTATAACAATCACAACCACTACACTGTGGCAAACACCTTTCCTAATCTCTATATTTCCTTTTAACTATATTGTATTGCTTAAATCTAAATGTAACGTTATCATTTTACATACAGTGGATCAACACTTCAAATTTCAGAAACCTTCAAAAACACAATGCCATATTTTGCAGGAAATTTCAGTTAGACTGTAGAGTATCGTTTTTCATATTTGAGATCGAAGTAATAGCCCTATGTTGTGAGTGATGGTGGCATAACAGTCTAAACAAAATTATCATACTGCTTAATTAATTAACCAGTACAGAGCGTGCAACATTGACCAATATGTGGGTTATCAGAGTGCAATGCCGCGTACCTGATACAAAAAGAAATGAAAAGTTTCCCATAAGCATTTTAACCATAATCTCTTTTAATCATCTTGTGATCACATGGTAACACTAGTTCCCACGCAGGCTAGGCTTCCTGAGGGCTTTCCTTTTCCCCAGTGTAATTTAAGACATTCACTATTCCTGTAAACTTATGTTAAAGTTAGGCCATGTGATAAAACACGGAAGTCGTTAAAGAATTACAGAAATAATCAACGTGAAACCTGTGCCCTCTAAAGAGGGCTATTTTTGATCATAGAGCTAACAGATCATTCAATTTCCATTCTTTTGAAATTCAATTAAAGACACCAGAGCACGGTTTGGACATTAACATATAAAAATCAAAATCCTAACTACTCTTAAGATAGTCTGCGTAAAAGAGCATAGGCAATAGGTACCATGTGTGCGTTTTGAAGAAAAATGTGCACAAACCAGGACATTTCCAATATACCATTCATTATGAGGAAAAATCATTTTCTTGTCCACGGACACAAACAGGATTTACCTCATATTACATGCATTTGTCATTTTTTTAAATATGAAGTCAAGAATTCTTTTAGTGTCAACCATTTTACCTCACATTTCTTTGCTAAGACTCTTACCTAAATCCTAGTTTAAGATAAGTACTTTTCAACCCAATTTGCGGTGCTCCAGCTCCTTTAAAGACATTGTGGACGACATATTATTCAAACGCACAACTAACAGGACGTTAACAGAAATGCATTGTGGGTTCAAGTCAACCAAGCGTGGAAGATAAGATAAACTATAAATAGTTCTGTCTCCATTGTTATAGCATAGTTATGAATCGGTTAAAAAAGAAGTATATGTGTCAGGGACTGGGAAAATGAGGCTTCTGGAGGAAAAATCACATTTTCAGATTTTAACACATCTTTATAGAACGTTTAATTCTGAACACTTCAGTGAAAACCTGGTGTGATTATCTCAAATATTAAGGAAGTTACGCTAATTTTAAGTCACTAGGCTTTTTGGGACTTTTTAAAAAAATCTTTGTTTTATGTTCTTTTTAAAGTAGCACTATAACTATAAGTGTTGTCCACAATTAAGCAGATTGTAGTTTATTATACAAAATAATGAAGTTATTTACAAGTATACTTGGGTAAGACTTCACTCATTGTGTAAAATGTTATGTGTTTAGCAACGGTTGCCATGGCAACGGAAAAACATCAGTTAAACGAGATTGCATAGAATGTTCACTTAAACAGTCTGTTCTTCCTTCAAAATAGTATAGCAGAAAAAAAACCTCGAGGTGTGTTTTACTATATTAATCAGCTTTTGCAATTTTAAATATATTATAAGTTTTAATTATAGATTTAGTATAAGAAATTATGTTAATTACACTTCAATCAGCTTGCCTAAACAGAATAAAGGCCTTTCTTTTGGAATACATTTTAAAACATCTTGGCAGATCAACGCCATCATATGTCAAACACACTATTGCTTATACTTTAACCCATCCGATATGTTATGTATAAATGTAGGTATTAATTTTTATTGTAGTGACCCAAAGAAACATGTGGTTTCCATGGTTACCGAAATAAATAGCTTCCAAAACACAATAAGAACATAAACTTTCTTTAAAACGGAATAGTTGCCATGACTACTTATAAGGAACTAACTTTTTTGCTTTTGTACAATTAAGTATTGTTTATTATATGAAAAAGATGTGTTTTCAATAATTACATGCATTTTCATTGCTGTGCTTTGTGCAAAATAACAGGCATTTAAGTAAAGTAAGGTGGAATACAATCCCGTCAACAGCTTTCAGCCTCTTAGTAAATTAGTTTCCACTTGTTTTCTTTTGTATCTTTGAGGTTCCTTTAAAACAATTTTTGACTTTAAAATTAGTAAATAACATATAATGTCCAAAAAACAAAAATCTTTAAAGCTACTTTTATAATAAAATTACTTAATTGATTTAATTGATATTTACAGAATATGTTATGCTGAAAATATAAATACATTGTATACAAAATATTGGACAGTCATGGTCTTTTCAAAACAAATGATGTTTTCATTGTTGATAAGCAAAATATTATCTAGTAACTTTGTCCACACACAAATAAAAATATTTTCATATTTATTCACAAGAAAAGCAATAAAAAGATGTAATATAATTAATGAAAAAGATTAGTCCAGTATGAAATTCTTTTTTCATGTTGAGATTCCATTCATAGCAGATACATGTGTGTAGAGTACTTCTACTGAAATAGAAAATAAAAATAAAAAACAATTGTAACTGTTGTCCATTTATAACAACTAATTGTCTTTAACAAAAAGTATATAATAAAACTGATGTTTTATGAATATATTATGTAAATAACTCAAGAATTATAAATAAACAGTGTACAGACCCAAACTACTAAAACATACATGTATTGTGTTTTTTAAACATTTAAAATGAGTAGGTTGCCTAGGAATATTTTCATTTGTTTATTTAAATTGATAATCCAGAATTTTAAGGCTTTAAAGACATAACAGAGTTTTAAATAATTATTAATAAGTTAGATAAGGAGAAATAGCAACTAAATACCATTTGTTTAGATAAATATGCTCTCATGTGATGTGGGATGGGCAATGGGCAGCAGGATTGGATGCATAACTAAAAATAAATATAAACTGATAAATATATAAAGAAAATAAATAATAAGCTATCACTTCATAAGCAGTGTCCTTGCTATATTTATTTAAAATCAAATTTTAAAGTAGGACAAAGCATACTTGAAAAAATGTCTAGCTGGAATTGTCTGTTGTTGTGTTTAATTAGCCACCCAAAATCTCAACTTTTACAAACGGATGCATTCATATAAACTAGTAGTAAATTAGTAGTAGATTTCATTGTTGCCCTATGAAGAAAATAATAGTATCCTAAACTAAGTTTAAATTAATGGAAGCAGAATGAGCATTTTATAAAAAAAGTGTGCATATACATGTAATTGACAAAGATTCTTTCTTCGGATGCTTAAAATTATAGAGTTGTAAACATGTAAGCACTGTATCCTAAAACTGCCATGTGCTAACAAAACTAATGAATGTATGAAGGGCTCTGTGGATGTTACAAGTGAAGAGGCATCCTTTGTTCATATTTGTCAAACATAATTATGTGTCAAGATGTACAAAGCTTATTCTACGGCTAAACTTACTTCATTTTGTAAATATACCTTTTCATTGCTACACTAGAACGTTTCTTAAAACAATTCATGTGTCCTCTTCAACTGAATCATCAAGCAAGTCTGTTTTTCATGCAGAAACTTCCATGACCCTGACTTGTCAACATTATTTTGACAGGAAGTAAATCACGCAAGGGGAATAACTAATTATTCTGTACAGGTTACACACGCATAAATTTATTTAAAAATAGTAAAACACAGTTGTCCTCTAAATATTTGTTTTCTTTTACAGTTGATTTTTACAGTTGATTTACATAAAATAGCAAATTGAAACATAACTTTCTAATTGAAGTTTAATTGCAGATGCAAAAAATGACGTCAACTTTAAACTCGTTTTTTGACGCTACGTCATTTACCTCCAGTAGACCCGTTTTCGCTGTCCCTGACACATATATATATATATTAGTGTTAACTATGGTGGCAAAGAGACAACTTTTAAATACCGCTGCAATAACGTGGCCACGCAGTAGCTATTACGTGCGCACGCAGTAGCTTTTACGTGCGCACGCAGTAGCTATTACGTGCGCACGCAATAACGTTTACGTGTCCACGCAATAGCATTACGTGCGCACGCAATAACGTTTACGTGGCAACGCAATAGCTTTACGTGCGCACGCAGTAGCTTTTACGTGCGCACGCAGTAGCTATTACGTGCGCACGCAATAACGTTTACGTGTCCACGCAATAGCATTACGTGCGCACGCAATAGCTTTACGTGCGCACGTAATATTTGTCAACTGAAAATGCTCGTTATAATGGCCGCTATAACGAGCATATTCATTAGACAATTATTATATGATAAACATATCATTATATATATTAAAATCAACATACGGATAAGTATAAGCATATATACCTGAATACATTTTTGCAACGAAACTGGGGTAACGCGATGACCAGGAGACATCTGTTGTTCTTGTGTTTGTCCGAAAACTGTACGGGTGAATACCAACATCCACATGGATAGCACAACGACTGGTAAAATGGTATCATGAGACATGTTCGAGAAAGATATTTTGATCAAAATAATTAGTTGTTTTTTTCCAGAGAAATCCAATTATGTCTTTAAACTGGGTTTTCCGTTTTATATAAAAAACATAGTTTTACTATTTATTACTTGCTTAATTCCACGTTATATTAGTATGTGGATAAAAAAATAGCTAGTTGATACACTTGAAAGCTCCTGGACCAGCGTAATACAAAGTTTTATAATTTAAATTGTCATAGAACAGATCTTTTTATTTTATTTGCTTCATGAGCTAACAGTTTTACCATTTAAATTATTTATATACCAGTGCTTTGGTTACACGCATTACTTAATTCATGCGCACTTGGGTATTGTGTACTTTGCAAACCATTCAGTGTTTTGCTGCAATATAAAACGTATACTGTTAAAGCGTTTGAAAAGCGCTTATCAAGCATTCGTGTCAAGCATTGCTCTTTAAAGGGAAACATCCTTGTTGTTATTATCGGTTATATTATAAAGTTTAACCTTAGCCAGAAACAATACGATATTAATAGGTTCAATATGCCGTTAAACTTGACTACAATTATGTAATTTAACATTAATGATTATGAATATTTGTTTTTCCATTTCTGTTCAGCAAACGTAAAGTGAAAATGTAAATGACTGTCTTGTAGTTTTATGATATAATTTTTTATCAGACTATCATTTTATATATAAGCAAGTTAGCAAGCATGCAACCTATATTTTTTAGAAAATCTGTTCATTTCTTATTTTTAAGTTGATACAAAATGAACAGAAGTCTTGGATGTAATAGATGTTCTTATATAATAATCTACGTTCATATATATAATGTTTACAATCTAGTTAACACACTACTTTTGGATCCAAACATATTCTTTTGTATTCGAAGTGCATGTAAAACAGTCCAAAATCAAAAGCGTAAAATTTTCCTTAATAGCCCAAATATCGGGCTAGACAATTTTGACATTTTAATAAGCTGAATTGATATTTGAATACAAATGAAGTAAGTCCGTCGAGACGGAATTTTTGACGGGGTACATATATATCAATTGTCATAGAACTTTAAGCTTTAAAAATGTACGTCTTGTTTCAAACAATAGTTAAAGGAAACGTATTATGCTGGCTTTTGTTATGATTTAAACACTTTGACTAACTGATCATAGAATTGAAACTTTTAAAAAAAGTCAACGATTCAATTTACTTTTTAAATGGTTGTATGTCACGATGTGGGTGGGTACACCGTTTTACACTATATACGCTGATATCAACTGCCTAGCTTTCTACACGTTAAGCTTCCTCAAAAGTGCTATGCCAAAAGAATGAACATATGTTTTTTATAAATCACGTTAAAACAGCATACGGAAAAATATACCTGAATACATTGTTGCAACGATACTGGAGAGAAGCGAAGGCCAGGAGCCATTAGTTGTTCTGGTGTTTGTCCGAGTACTGTATGAGTGAATGCTAAAATCCACATGGTCAACACAATATCGGGTAAACTGATGGTATGTTAAAGGTACATGTTTAAACAAAGTAAATGACCAAACAAATGTGTTTATATTTTTTGAAGATTTCTGCAACATCTGAGATCTTACAAACACAAGTCTTTTAATAGTTGAACGCCAGCAGACTCAACTCATATCTAACAGGTAGAAAATAAATTCAATATGAAAAGGTTTCCACCTGGTGTTGTGTTTAAATGCATTAAATAAATTAATTTCATTTTAATTATGTATTACTTCTCTATTTCTCCTAAACCCAATAATCACTTTAGAAACAGGAACACGTCGACGTTCATGAAAGATACTTTGTTTCGTTCTGTTGGTTTAAACTGAATAAACGAAAATTAAGGAATATAACAATCACCAATGACGCAGCAGAGACACTTGAGCACAAAATATTTAACCAGTCATTGACACATGATACGATTGAAGCGAATGTGCAATCCGAGTAGATTTCATGTCAAATGTTGGGCAAACGATGGTAAGTTGTAATGCAAGTAAAAAGTATATAGATAAGACAGTGAAACACAAGTTTATTTTTAATTTCAGCAAACTATCATTTTATAAATAAGTTAAAATTTAGGAAAGGAATGCATGCCATCACTATCACTATTGTCTAATGCTGTTCAATTATTAAAATAGTTACGGTACATCTTGTATAGATATCATTTATTATGCAGTATTAAATAATTGCATGTCGTCTATTGCCATCAGTTTCAAACCCTTATAAATGAATAGACACATTAAGAATTACTTAAAATACAGGGTGCTCACCAACAGAGATACACAGTAGCTGCTCCAAAAGTATAGACCTAACCGTGCATGGCGTTGGACTAAAACAGGTTTGATTCTATACAAATCTATCGTTTTTTGCGATTTGTAAACAAAGAATATTGATGCGCGGTTTTAGTATGCGTTACAAATAAAATGCAGATTGTACAAAGCATTAATTGTTACATTGATACCTCATTAAAAAGCCATAACGATTCCAACACCTAATGGAAACTCACATTTGCAGCAATTCAAAAGAATCACAAACCTAGTAACATTTAAGAATATTACAATGTAAGATTAATCACCTGGTCGCTTTTTACCATTTTTGATTTTTTTTTTGAAACAAAATTTAACTGTTTACACTTTATTGATATTAAGGGAAGGTATAAATATGAAAAATTACTTCATTTACAAATGTACATGTTCAACAAGACGTATATAATGACTGTAACAGTGTATTAAAGAACTACATTGTTAACAAGTTCAACTAGAACTATCGCTGTGAGCGATTCATACTCCCACCATTGTGCATTATAAAGCGAAAGCAAGGGTAAGATGTGTTGTGGAAATTGCTCAGTTGGGGGAAACCTTTTAGCTAAGTTTAAAGTGTATTCTGCCATTATAGTAATAATCAATATAAAATTAACAAGCATACTCTACATATTGTCTGATATTAATGGAAAGGAAATTGAAGGACTTAAAAGGGAACATTATGTATACTGATGTTACTTGTGACACTTAACATTCTTTTCTGGTCCTCAGGGATCATGGAGTGTACATGTATGTTGTTTACATTTGAAAATAGAGTTCTGCTCATGCGCTAGGAGGCGTCAGTGGTGTGGCATCATTCATTACCACTGATGAACAGCTTCAATAAAACCGAGGCTGCTGTTTTCTCGTGCAGGCTATGCTTCCTGAGGGCTTTCCCTTTCATCAGTTTTATATAAATTTTGTTTTGGTTTATTTGACATTTAACTAATGTCTAATATTTGTTTGTTTAATATTTGACATTAAACTGTGACTTTGACCTTGAGCTGACACATTGGCAACATGGGTTCTGCACATCTAATGAAATCCTTCCATTGGTATGGGTTTATAGAGCGGACACGACATAATGTCTAATATTTGTTTAATACATGTATTTCACATTTAACTGTGACCTTGACCTTGAGCTGACACATGGGGCAACATGGGCTCTGCACATCCCCTAGTTGAAGTGAATGTGTCATTCAAGTTTGAAGGAAATCCTGCCATTAGTAAAGGAGTAATAGAGCGGACACGACATAATGTGCAATATGTGTTTGTTCAATATTTGACCTTTAACTGTGACCTTGACCTTGAGCTGACACATGGGCAACATGGGCTCTGCACATACCCTAGTTGAGGTGAATGTGTCATTCAAGTTTTAAGGAAATCCTTCCATTAGTACAGGCGTTATAGAGCGGACACGAATTGGGAGACGGACGGACGGACCGACCGACCGACGTGACAAAGCGAATCCAGAATACCCCCCACATTTTGTGGTGGGGGTATAATTAAAATATCAAACTCTGTTTGTTTATTTAATTAAACTATATATAACACACTTTTGCATTTTTCATTTGACGAAACCAGTTAAGCGCCGTAAGCCAAATACATCAGTGATGTGCGTGACATTCTTTGGTACAGATAAACTGCTCCA
>Ga0224511_10003850_pt1 | contig 11053 bp, 6 predicted proteins | sample SF_May12_sed_USG_2_FD_169988 | JGI IMG/M metagenome (GOLD analysis project Ga0224511, IMG submission 169988) | Sediment microbial communities from San Francisco Bay, California, United States - SF_May12_sed_USGS_8_1 | ecosystem: Environmental > Aquatic > Marine > Sediment | place: USA...
CGAAAAGCATAAAAGAAGCTGCTATTAGTTCATAATTTTTGTGTTTTTTACATTCATCTTAATATTCCTAATCATTTACAACCTTTTTTTATACATTTTAGAACAACGATGGCTAGCGTAGGGACGTAACGTCAAAATCACATGTGACGTCATAATGTCACCGAAGCATTCTAAATTTCAAAATTTTAAGAAGTATTTTAAAAACGCTTTGTTTAAGTACATTGTAGTGAAATTTCATAACTTTACATGATCTATCAGCCATACAGTGTCAAATTGAAAACGGGGGCGTTGGAAATTTGTTTGAGTGTATACATATATTATTAAAAAGTTTTTGGAAAATATAACACGTTATAATGAAAACTAAAGTAGTGCTGTTTTTCTTTTTACGTTCTATTGTTAAGTGTTATTAAACAAAATGTCTGAGAACGTGTCCATAACTGCATTGTTTTTCTTTTTAATGTAAAATCTTTGTTTTGGTTTCCAGAAACTTATTATTGCAATAAGATTGACGGCTGAATTATATAATAAAAATCACAACGTTTTTCCATATAACTTTTCGCAAGTAAGAAACAAGATCTAGTCAAAGGATCAATTTGATCATAAAACAAAAGCCTGTTTACTTGATCTCCCGTTCTACACTTTTACTTATATAGATAATATCCAGGTAGAGAGCGATCTGGCTTTTGTCCAGCATTCACACTTCCTTTCACTAAAACGGATACTTTAATAAACCAACCATTCACATTTCCTCTTTGGCAGGTCAAAATGCGAATACCAATCCAGTATGCGACACAAACAGCAGGAACTTTTGCAAACTGGGTTGAAGCGGAAAAGCGGATCAAGATAGAAGCACTGCACTGTGAAATTGGCGTTCGTCTGATAACAGTCGACACTTTATATGAAAGTTCTTTTGTCGTTTTTCCTGTTGACGCAATCGTAACAAGTTCGGGAAACCTCTACGAGTACACAATTCCAATGATTGACAGTAAGCAACATCCGGTTATAAGTGGTGATGAATTTAACGTTACATTAGAAGTTATCTAGAAGTTTTATATGTATGTATGCTTCTTTTAGTTTACCGCACAGCGAATGGTGGAATCTGCAGGCTAATCCATTTAAAAATGTCCTGGATAGTTCACTAGCCTGACTCAAATTCTTACTAGCCAGAATAGATTTTGACTAGCCGCAGGCTTCGGGCTAGTGGGTTAGCGTGAAGACTAGAGAACTGTTTAAGGCAAACAAGAAAATGCATGTACGAAAAAACCATAAAGCAGTGGATAAAATATATAAATATACATAAAAACAAATACACATGAAATGAATACGTAATGTCATAAATATTCTTATAGTTTATGAACATAGTCATTCAAATTAGATTAAGTACATACATGCATGTTAAAATATATGCCTTAATGGTGCTTTACACCAGCCGTTGACATTCCCTCCCAGCAGCAATGCCCACTTTGCCGGTGTTCCGCAAATGTTGCTCAAGAGAGGGAATACTGTATCAATTGTGCTGGATGTGACTTTTTAAGTTGTCCAGGTTTCCAACAGTGTCTAATTTGTTAAAATAAAATTATTTCCACATTAAATGCATGCTCGAAAATGGAAATAAGCCCACAAAATGTCAGCCATGAAACAACGGAGTTCTTGGTTATTTCTGATGTCATAAATTGTTTTCAGTTTCGGCCGATGTCATCGTGACTCTCATTTCCTTGAAGGACACTGGTTCAATAACTTATAGTATAAACAAAAACGACGCAGTGGGCAATATTGTAAGTGTTGTCTTAATAAAAATACATATAATTTTTCAGTTAACTATGACATGTATTTCAATATAAATAATTTTGAATCATTATGAAAATATTTGAAAACTATTGAAAACTATTCTATTTTTATCCAATTACTTAATTTATTTATTTTATTTCTAACTATAGTTTTGCAATTGTATCAAACTGTCTCAGAACAACAGATGTAACAATATTGACTTGTTAATAAAAAATGTCGATTTGTTGAAAAACATACCTTGTGGCTTGTTATGAACAAAACTATAGAAAATGAGTATGTTATGTTTTTTTCTTAATTTATCAGTTGAACACTTCCTTACCTGTCTCAGTATAGGGATTATCTTAAATAACATTTTAATTGTACGTTTGCTCTGATTGCTGTTTACCTCCAAAGTGTTTGTTAAGATTAAACAGCGTAGAACCAACTATGAAGGCGGCTGTAGTATTACTATTTCATACACTGAACTCGACCGTTCGGGTCAGTAAAGAAGGTAACAAAGCGTGTCTCTTTGAAACATGTATACGTTTGGAGAAAACAGCATTAATTGTTTAACACATAATCCCTCCTTACTTTCATAAAATTGAGCACATCATAACACACATTTTAAATGGTATAACATGAAAATAGTTTTTAATAAACCTCCATACTTTTGAGGAAGTCCGTTAGAGCTGACAATGAATTGGCGTACGTGAACTAGGTCAAATTATCAGAAAGTGTGTTATAAAAAATTGGATAAATAAAAATAAATATTTAGCCGTTTCATGAAACGGCTGAGTGAATTAGTCATTTCACGAAAAGGCTAAAAATATTAGCCATTTCATGAAACGGTTGATTTCACAGATTGGCTGTAACATATATAAGTCAATCGGAAAACACGTATGCTTTATTATAGGTCACCCGAAATTGTAGATTACCCGAAGCTGTCGAGTTCACTGTAAAGTATATTCTTATTTTGCTTTGTTGTATAAAACAGGTTGTAGAGGGAACAACTAACCCCGCGTCGCACGAAGTTTCTGGTGAATGGGATGTCCTGGAGTTCGGATGTGACACAGCATCTAGCGGAGATAACAAGTGTTCCGAAATACATATATCGTCACCAGGTACTTATAGGCATAACTCTTTTAAAGTGGCTGTAAAATCTCGCCCCGTACTACAGCAGTGTGTAGTTATATTTTTCTCAGGGGTCATGGATTATATTTGTTTACAGTTGACAATAGAGGTCCGCCCATGCGCTAGAGGGTGTCGGTGGTAGTGTATCTTTCATTACCAGTTATGAACGGCTTCAATAAAACCGAGGCTGCTTTTATCCTCATGCAGGCTGTTCTACTACGGCTTTTCCTGTTTGCATTTGTACACAGAACTTGTTAGTTTTGTGTAATCAAGTGCCTTAAATATACTAATTTATTTCTATTTTCTTGGACCTTTGTCATTCGGCAAACATCTTCTAAAAACATTGTTGTTAATGCTTAAGAAAATTGAATCTTTGATACGATGAAATATGACTTTTTGTTGCAGATCCATTTGCTGTGGTCATTACAAGAGATCTTGCTGAAGGTGGAGCAAACGAAGCAATGGCCGAACAGGTAAATAAGTGACAAGGTCATTGGTTAAAAGGAGAAGTACAACAATGTTCTAACTTCTGCAAATGCACTTATTCAGACACGAAGCAACACTAACTTAACAATTTCGATTAATTTGATTGTGGTCAAGTGGTTTAAGTGTGACCTTTTATTTATATTTTATATTGCATTTGTTGCTCATATTACATAATTATTTTAGTATTAGAGAAGTTTTGTTTGAGCTCTTATAAGGTCTTTGTTCATTGTGATAAGAATTATGCTTTTTTACTTTGATATAAATGCAAATAAATGCAGATGTCTGTTTCGTGGGCAGTGCTATACACGCAGGTTTACGGATATTGAATTTTAATCTAGTTAGAATCCAGTTCATAATCTGTAATACTTAAATGTCTCATAAAACGCCTTTAAACTCTTAAATATCTCTACTCTGGTATCGAACCAAACGTTGCCTGACAGCGTATCGTCTATCTTTGTACTGGGAAGGAAATGTAAACTCTTGTCAACAACGAGAAAGACAGATAATAGTCTTTTGTATGGTTTCCTATGTTTAACTGTTCATTGACATTGTTAATAAATTTTCATCGCTTAAAAAAGCTATTAAAATAGTTTTAGTTTATGTAAATACTGCTGAATATTTTGAAACTATTAATTATTTTGGTAGTTATTATAAACAAATATAGCCTCTGTTTACATTCTGATTACGTATCAATTAATCTTCATACTACATCATTGTGTAGCTATATCTTTCTAGTCCTCAGGGACCATGGAGTGTACATGTATGTTGTTTACATTTGAAAATGGAGTTCCGCTCATGCGCTAGGGGCGTCAGTGGTGTGGCATCATTCATCAGAGCGTGTTCACAATGCTCGGCACAAAAATGTAACATCAGCACTAAACACAATATTCTTCAGAACAAGTGAATTATAAACATATTTTGTGTATGCACACCTTGGTTCAACAACAGAATTACATGAATTAAAAATATTCATCTGTTTTAAATTGTTAAAGAAAATTCTGGTCTCTCTTTTTGGTGAAATGGCCAAAAAACTGGAATTTTATTCCAAAACAATGATTTTGTCCATGACGCAAATGCCTTTATCACCATATGTTTAAATGACTTTTCCAAGTATGTGTGACACTAGGCTTATATCTTATACAATTTCATTATTGATGAATGTTGAATTTTGCAGTATTGAGGATTTGAATGTGTTAAGATACTTTTTTCTCCAAGAATTTTGTCCATGTTCATCTGTCACATTTGTCACGGACGGACATAATGTGGGGCGGAAATGGTTTACTGGTTGTGGTGACTTGGCCAGTTAGATGTTCTTCATGGGAGTCAGTATACATATTACCTTTGGTTGGGTCTTAGTCGCAATGATAACAACATTTCATTAGCTTTACTATGTTAAGAGGAACTCGTTATGTTTACGGACAAACATTGTGGGACGGAAAATAAATACCGAAATATAAAAGACCACAACAAATAATGTCCAACTTCCAATGACATATTACTTCTTTTTACACCTTTTTCGATCAAGCACCTAGTATTTCAGCTACATTGTACATTTGTTTTATGTAATTTTATCAGAAAAATGGAAGATAGCCAAAGTGTGGGGTAAATTTTGCATCTTTTTTGCATTTGGTTTTATTAAAGAAAGCTGTCTGACCAAGCTGTCATGGGTTTAAATGGACATCGTGTCATGGCAGAAACTAAAAGCAATATGGGAACTGTAGATATGATGTTATAAATAATCAAGAGAAGAACACATAAAAAAATTCCAGCTACATTTACACCATATCAAAGATGTCACATTTTTTGGCGAAAAAGTGGTATATTTTGGTAGATAAATGCTCCCAGCGAGACTATTTAACATAGCAGGCCTTTCATTTTGTCTTTACAGATTTCTTGGAGTAAGGGCAATATAACAAGGTCCTTAACTTCCCTGAAAAACAATTTTTGTTTTTGTGGGTAAGTAGGATTGAAGGTCAGGTGTTTTGGTGCCGAGCATTGTAAACACGCTCATTACTACTGATGAACAGCTTAAATAAAACCTAGGCTGATGTTTTCTCGTGCATGCTATGCTTCCCGAGGGCTTTCCCGTTCATCAGTTTAATTTTCAAAAAACATTTCTATTTCTTTTTAGTTTTGCAAAATTACACTTACTGGTACAATACATACTTTTGCTTTGTCCTTACAGCATTGCAACGTTTCATTTTTCTGTTGCTTCGGGATCATGGATTGTGTTCTGTTTGCATTGGAATAGGGGTTTGCTATTGCCTTTGTGGTGTAAATGCAATGGCTTTTTTCGTGTTAATTTATAAAAAGTCAATTAAGCCGAGCCTGATATTGTACACATGTTTTTTATATTTTCTTGTTATTTGATGCTTTACTTCAATGTTTTCTTATATATATATTTTTAATGAAAGTTTTACTTCTTTTGCAACATGATAAACACTCTCTTTTAAATACTAACTTTGTTGTTTTTGGGCAAATGAAAATTGCCTGATATGATCAAATGCAAATGGAGTGATTAAATAATAAATATATTCAAAGAACTAATTCTAAATGTTAAGATCAATGGTTGGTATATATTTTTCAACAATTACACTCCTTTTTGACATTACAGATTCTACCAAATTCAAAGCTACTTAAAAACTTTGTAGCGTTTGGTCAAAATGGCGTGGTAGACCAATGGGAAACCTATGTCTTTACAGACCCTGTGGACGATCAGGTACAGGTCCTTATTTTATTTATTTAATTGTTTTTTATTTTTTTAACGGAAATCGGTGTTTAACAGGGGGATTAATGGTCAATGAATTTGAGTGATCTGATCTTTCTGAATATGTGGATATTGAAAGCTGGGGAGTTTATTGGTGAAAGTATTTTGTTTATGTGTAGACTTAGCTATTAATAAAGATTGGTAATGAGCACAGTATGGGCTAAACAATTGGAAAGAAACGATATTGTATCAAGACAAAATAACTGTGTAAAAATCTTCAACTTCAGACATCATTTGCTAGTTTTGAAGAAATGTGTGTACAAACCAGCGCAACTTCTAATACACTATTCAATAAGAGGGAAGTCAGTTTTCAGGCAATTTACACCTTTTTGAGTATGTTGTCATTATATTTTAGTCAGAGATTCGGCATGATATTGCCTTACTTAGACTCATGTCTAAATTAAGAATGTTTGGACCAAACATTCTGGGCTCTAGCCCCTTTAAACACGACGTGTGATTGACTGCATTCTATCAGGAGCTGTTGCTGTCAGAAATAACAGTTATATTCTAGCGCTTAATGCACGATGGGTATCTACATAATTAATTTATTAAAGAAAAATAATTTTAAACAACATTTTATGGCCGTACACATCTGATTGCACACGCCTCTTTAAAAGAATGATACGAATATAATGTACTGTCGTTTTGGAAGTATAGGTCCGTGGTTTGGCATTTATCATTGTTGTCGGGCAGTAAAGAAAAACGGTAGACATTATACGCGTTTATACATCTAAAGACTATATCGAAATATAGGTATATCATCTCTTAACTTTGTACTGTATGAAGTAAAATCACTATTCTTTAAATGCCACCACAATTGACGAGAAGTCGTTTTGCTTACTTTTTCAGAAACCTTTTTTGTATAGTCCAAGCGGAACTTCAACACCCAACGAAGCGAATAAAAACGTCATTGATAATTATTTCTTAGGGGAAATAATATCGACAAATCCCGTTGCGGCGATCGGTGTATTTGGTACGATTATTGTTTTCTGTTTTTCCACACTATTTATTCATATAATTATATATTTGCACAAAAGATTAATATTTAGGAACGGAAAGTCCTTTTTATTCTAAAATGACAAAGAGATCTACCAACGTATTGATACTATTTTACTTCCCTATGTTTTCTTTATAATTATTACATATATAAACCCGTGTCTGTAAAGTTTTTGTTTCGAAATTCAGTAAAACTTTAAAAGGGTGAATCAAAGTGAGTGTTGACGTCAAACTCGTTTTTTAAACATAAATTCTGTGATAATTGATGCAAAATAATATGTGATTTTCGTCAGATTCAATTTAATCAATTACCAATTAAAAGAGCGCCTACATGCAGCTGACTGATGCTGATTGTTATTAATCATTGGTCATGTGTGTCGCGTGCAGAAAGTAAAACAAAACACAACCAACTTACCAAAAATGTTTCCGATGAAACACTATTTGTTCCGATCGATAAATAACGCTTAATGACTTCTCCCATAAAGTTTCAAAATCATGTATCAGTTATAGGTTCGAACCGTCAACGTAAGAGAAAGTAATCGCATTTGCTTGGTAAAAAAACCCATTTCGATTTAGAAAAGTATTTTTGGATTTTTACATTCAGCATATCGAACGGCTAAGTTTAAATGCTATCCGTGCTACATTTACATTCCACGCCTAAAGAAAGTAGGCCAGTGGTCGAAACAAAATCTTGTTTTGGGGACTTGGTCTCGCATACATTAACATGAACGGTTTTGTTTAAATTGTTATGGCAATATTATGTGTTACATGACCAACGGTCTTTTAAATTCGTTTCTGGGTTGCTTATGATGAAGCTATGCATAGTTCCGCAAATGTACGATTATTTTGTTCGTGTACAATGTTCCTCACAAACAGGAAGTACGCCTTTTTGTATTTAGGATGTCATATTGACTAGATAATGTTGTAAATGATCATGATTGAGATTTGGGTTACTGTCCATTACAGACACATGGTGCATGCGCGTGTAGTATGCCACAATATCACTTAAACAAAGGTCTAATCAATTGCATGCTCGATTGACAGTATCTTTTCATACAGTATCTAGAGTAACAGTGAAGTTTTCTGACCTAAACCCTTCAAGAATCTAAATACATTATCGTTTCGTTTGTATAATTATACAGCTCTAAGTGTGATTCCGGGCATTGACCATTCATCTGTCCTACTTCCTGCGGTCAATCAGTGGGGAATTCGTTTGTATTTCTACGCTGTCGAAGGCAGGAAATATGATCTGCATTTTGCCGCCTACAAAGGAGACATGGCAGGCATTAAGGTAAGTAAAATATAGAAATATATTAAAGACAGACAGCGAACAGACATATATTTCATTAAAATTTGTACAAAGTACATCATCTACATACATGTATAATCATATATAAACTGTCAACGTGATTAACAATTAAGGTGTTCTAGTCAAATTGTCTTGTTAAAATGGTACAAATGGAGATGAACATAATTATCGTTCAGTGTAAGTGATATTGGAACGCATAAGCAATGCATGTTTAACATAAAGTAATACATTAATTAATTCTTGTTTATCTACAGTTGTTAACAATTGCAAGTATTTATAAACTGATGGTTTTACATAATATTTCTTATCAATGTATTGTTTACTGAAATTTGAATAACAAGGACATATACAAATAAAGTGGTATTCGTTTTCAATGTCATGTGAGTTACAAACCATGCAATATCGTTCATTTCTAGGTCTATTATCATTAGTATAAGATCTACCAGTCTGTATTCTCAAAAGGTGTACAGACATGCGTAGGCTAATAAAGAATGTTCTTAAAGACTGGCAGGACATCAAGATACATTTCATAACCAAAATCAGGTTTAAAAAACTTCAAATCCATTACAGTACTCTTGTTTACAGTGACATACCACTCACGTTTATACGTTTTAATAACTTTCATTTTAAAAACTAATGGAAAAGATTTGTGTTAAGTACATTTGCATTATCAAATATGTCAACGAACTCGTAATCAACTAACATTTTCTTTACATTATATACCCAGTTATGGCAACCACTGTTACAATCTTTCACAGCTTGGTCATATACATGTTTTAATAAAATATTTTCGCTTGATCGTAATTTCAACTAATATTTTATAATCCTCACATAGCTATTTACATACAAAGGATAACGGCCAAGCTCGCCATACACAAAAGCATTACATGTCGTTTGATTAACATTTTAACAATCTTTTCAAAAAATTCAAATGTAGTCTCTCTTTTTCTTTAGACTTTGTATAGCCCCACACTTCAGCCCCATAGCCAATTACAGCGCCAACAAATGATTCAAATAACTTACAAAATATCTTTGGTTTTAAGTCAAAATCTCTACACTTATTCAATAAAACATTCAGTGCTTTTAAAGATTTACCAACTAAATATTCTTGGTTCAGGTTAAAACTACCCGTATAATTAAACACTACACCTAAGTAATTGAAGTCATTAACTGCTTCTATAATCTGGCCGTTATAGTTCCAACGCTCACACGGCAAAAGACGGCCTCGTTTGCGAAACACAACAATTTTAGTTTTTACAGTATTTACATGCAATCCCCAATGAGTGCAATAAGTAGATAAATTGTCTTAATGGTTTTGTATTTCAGTAGACGTTTTGTCTATAATTGCCATATCATCAGCAAATAATAGTAACATAATAACAATATCGTCCATAACTAATCCACAGTCAACATCATTCTGTAAATATAGTTCCAGGTCCTCTACAAACATTGCAAATAATAAAGGGGACACTACCTCCCCTTGTCGTAGGCCAACAGAGTAAGAAAAATACTCTGAGAATGAAGAAAAAGATTTGAAACACGACTTTACATTACTATACATATCTCGTACTATTCGAAATAGTTTACCCTGTATCCCAGATTTAAATAGTTTTAACCAAAGGTCATTACGATATATTGAATCGAAACATTTCATCATGTCAACAAAAATAACATAAAGGCGTTTATTTTCAAACAAATATTTCTGTACTTAAGACTGAACAATAAATATAACATCAATAGTGGAGCGTCCTTTTCGAAATCCGAACTGGGCGTCCGAAATAATGTTATTTTCATTACATATACTTTCAATTCTCTTATTAATAACACAGGTAAACAGTTTAGACAAACAACTAACAAGTGTAATACCTCTATAGTTATTGACATCAGGTATAGAACCTTTCTTATGCAATGGTACAATAATACCAAGAGTCCAAGATTCGGGAAAATATCAGAGTCAATAATATTGTTAAATAATTTTACACAATTGTACAGCTAAGATATCCACAGTTTCAATAAATTACTCATTTAACAAATTATCGCACCCATAAGCTTTGCCGCGTTTGAGTGATTTTACAGCTAACATAATTTCATCTACAGAAATTGGTCTATCTAATTCGGGGTAAACCGTATTAGGTAAATCAAAATCAATATTTTCATTAAACAACTCAGATTCATCGTTTCTATTATCAAATACATTTCCACCCAAGTCTTTAAAAAAGTCGCAAAAGGCATTTAAAGATAGATTTCAATTTTTTAGATTTACTTCTTGTCTTGAAATGCTTCCAAAAATCCTTAGGCTGGCTTCTACGAAGGCTCTCTATTTTTATCATTTTCTTTTTGTAATTTTCATTTTTTTAACAGTCCTGATTGATAAGTATTTGTGTATAATATTAAGTCGTAAGCAGCTTTCATTCTGTTGCGACGTAGTGGCATTTTTCGTCAGTATAATGTCCGAACAGTGTCTAGCAATTCCTAAAAACGGAAAATAAATATTGTTATTTAAACTTGTTCCTTAGATCCTTGTTGGCAGTATTACAACAAATTTTGTCGGTACAACGCTTGGAGATGAGGCCAACTTTAATACCATCCGACAAGAT
>Ga0224511_10003851_pt1 | contig 11052 bp, 6 predicted proteins | sample SF_May12_sed_USG_2_FD_169988 | JGI IMG/M metagenome (GOLD analysis project Ga0224511, IMG submission 169988) | Sediment microbial communities from San Francisco Bay, California, United States - SF_May12_sed_USGS_8_1 | ecosystem: Environmental > Aquatic > Marine > Sediment | place: USA...
TCGAGCTTGTAACGTTTGTTTGGAAGAACATACACTTACATCGAGCTTGTAACGTTTGTTTGGAAGAACATACACTTACATCGAGCTTGTATCGTTTGTTTGGCAGAACATACACTTACATCGAGCTTGTAACGTTTGTTTGGAAGAACATACACTTACATCGAGCTTGTAACGTTTGTTTGGAAGAACATACACTTACATCGAGCTTGTATCGTTTGATTGGCAGAACATACACTTATATCGAGCTTGTAACGTTTGTTTGGAAGAACATACACTTACATCGAGCTTGTAACGTTTGTTTGGCAGAACATACACTTACATCGAGCTTGTAACGTTTGTTTGGAAGAACATACACTTACATCGAGCTTGTATCGTTTGATTGGCAGAACATACACTTACATCGAGCTTGTAACGTTTGTTTGGCAGAACATACACTTACATCGAGCTTGTAACGTTTGTTTGGCAGAACATACACTTACATCGAGCTTGTAACGTTTGTTTGGAAGAACATACACTTACATCGAGCTTGTAACGTTTGTTTGGAAGAACATACACTTACATCGAGCTTGTAACGTTTGTTTGGAAGAACATACACTTACATCGAGCTTGTAACGTTTAAGCTGCGGGAGGTTCTTGGTGCGCTGGCCCATGCCGTACTTGATGTGGAAGGCCTGGATGCGGTTCTCCAGCAGTTTGAGGGACGGCTCGCTCGTCTCGTAGTCTCGGTAGTCGCTCTCCTCCTCCATCAACGCCTGGAAATTGGGGACGGTAAGGTAAACATGTTCGCGTGTTAAAATATTCGTGCAAATACAATTATCTACTCGACAGCCCGCCCCATTCCATGACCAACGAAATGTACGTATCAATGGACATTACACCGGACCTTCTATTTTTGAATATTCATAATCGCTTCACCAATGAAAGGATTAGCGTATACTTGGACAAACTTTACCGCGTGTCCTTAAACACAACTGATTATATCGTTAAATAAATTAGCCATTTGTCCAAGGGCGTGGTTATTGAAGCCCCCGCGTAATGTCCATTGACTGAATTCTTATTATACTATGAGAGACATACAACATTTAACTATTACTGACCAATTATCAGACTAGATAATGCTAGATATTTGGATAGGCCGGATTGACAAGTGAATAAAAATAAATGGCCCGACAAACTAAATCCCTCAATACGCCATTTTGAGAGGGCTGTCAACTAGGTATTTTCCAAACTCCCCGCAGCGGTTACTTCCCCTGATCAGTACAGTAACCACTGCCACCACAAGTAAATCCGGCTAAAGAGAGACGGTTAAAGTAGCAAAGCGTGACGTAACCGCTGTGAGGAGTTTGGGTATTTTCTTGAGATTCGCCATGTTTTAAAATTGCTCATTTGTTGTTTGGAGTACAGATGCATATTAGAGCGTTGTGCGATATGACAATGACATGAATGCATAGGGTTTTTCGCGTTGTTTTTTAATTCACGCCATCGCGGGAATGCGATCATCGCTTGACCACCGCGAACATGTCTGACATCACAACAGTAGTATATACACACGTGTCTTTTTGCCCCCTTACTTTGTGTTTGTAGTAGATTTTATTTTATAGTCGTGGTATGTATTTTAATTCTAAAGTACATAATACTTGACAGAGTGTCAGTTTGCGGGAAATAAAATGGTAAAATTTCGTTTGGTGACAAACGAAAACAAACATAAAATAACGGCTTCAACGTTTCTTTTATCTTTTTTTAACAGGTCGAATGCTTGTGATGAAGATATAAGTACTACCCCCAAAGACCAACGGCGGTTTTCATGTGAACAAAATGTTTTCTGACCAACATATTAATACATGTACAAAATGTAGATTCTATAGTTGAAGTAGTTGGCGTAATAGGTGTGTTTGGTAACGTTAAATCGATTACAATACGTGACTGTTTTGAATTCTTTAGGGCTACTCTACCGAAAGATTACATATATATTACTTTGACTGATTATGTTGTATATGATTACTTAACTTTTATTTTTATTAACGTAGTTAGCTAAAGAGCATACTACCTCATAATTTTGCCTATTGGTCACGTACTACCATTGTTTGGCCCTTCTTTGTTTATAGTAAAATGGCTATGTTTCAAGCTAAAAAAACAGAGCATTTCGAGTGATTCAACACTATGAACACCATATATATTCGGAAAGTTCACACCAAAACCAATCATTAAAAAAAATAAAAATGATATGTCATGTATCTATTAGTAAAATAAATTTCATATAGAATTTATACCTATTTTTGTCAAAATCGCCCTTTTTGTACCGGTTTTTTCCGCAAGTGCACACTCGTATGTCTCTACACCAAAAATATTTCGAAGATTTTGACAAAATGGCAACCATCACAAACATTTGGCCATATGCAACAGACACAGCGTAAAAAAAAGAATAATTTTCAAACATTTTCGCAATCTCAACAGCATTTATTAAGAAACATGCAATTTTTTACTTAGAGGTACTGGTATATTCCCTATTATAGTAATAAAAGATATTGTTAAACTGAAAACGTAAACTAGTCTGAATGCAGTACGAAAGATTTGGTCGTGAAATATACATAGTACATTTTTATGCCAAAAATGTTTAGATACATTATTTAAAAGTTTGCGAAAGATTCTTAATGAAATGTACTACTTTGAACCTGAACTAGTTTCCACGCCAATTACTACGGTATACCACTAACACACAGAAAGATGTAGCCATTGATACCTAACTACATATTTGACACAAGCCAAAGATCACACGTACACACATATACGCTTGTGAATGGTCACACACACTACATTGTATTTCTAATAATTTTTTTGCAAAATACTTACTTCGTCATCAGGCTAATAAAATAAACACTTGTGTTGTCTTATTTACGGTATATGCAAACAAAACATGATTGTAAATAAGTTAATACTATGAACTACTGAAACAAAAAAAATCTAACAAAAATACCGTTACTGGGTTATAAAAGTATCTCTACAGTTTAGTGTTATCGGAACAAACAAACACAACAGTAAACGTTCGTCGTTGTCGTTACAAGTCCATCGTAATTTTTACCAGATTTTGACTTCTCATCAACTTTTTAACTTCTAATTCAGTGATTTCCACGATTTTTGGAGTAAATGTGGGAAGGATATGTTATCCTAATACCGTGATAAACGTTTTCGGACCAAAAGTGAAGTTACGATGTTTTGTTCCGGCAACGACGAAACGTTAAATAATGCCCGATACTAAGTGTGGTTCGGGTCACCATTCGTTAAGAGGTTGGTAGGTCGGGTTGGGAATTATGCTTTAAAAATATTTTATAGTACGACTATGAACCGATGTGTAATCAATACTTTTGATAGGTAGGAATATCTTTTTTTGTTTTTACTGTTTTCTTTATGTTTTGAAAGCCATGTTGTTAAAGAAATTACAACGCAGTTATGTCATCCACATGAAATAAAAGTATTATTATTATTATTGTTGTTATTATAAGTATAAGTCAGGTTACCCGAAGAACAACTAAAATTATTGTTACGCCTATAGTATAACGCATGTCGCCCGTACCTGAGTCAGTCTGTTTTGCACGCGCTGATTGACGAACGTTATAGCCGTCTGCCAGTGATCAGATACGTTACTACTTCCGTTAGTGACGTCAGTTCGTGACGTCGCTATGCCTTCTTGTGAGAGATTTGGATTACTTCTGCTTATCAAGGGAAGATTTGGCACATTTTCCTTTGAGAAAGTGTTCTTATTATTGTTCGATTGTTGAGTAGTATCCATAGCTGCGCTAGAAGACACCGACTTACTCCGTTTTGGCGTTTTGTCCCCCTTTTTGGACGGCGTTTTTCTACCCTTCGTTAAACTATGAGGTCTGGGGGATTTTGAGTTAGCGTCTCTAACCGACGTTATGGGCGTCAAGTGACCCCCTGGCGTTTCCGGTCCGAGACGCGACTTGGACGGACTTCCGCCACGCAACACAATTTCTTCCTGCGTCTTCTCCTCGCGAATGGCGGGTAGTTTTATTTCCGCTTTTGAGAGTTCCGTAATCAACACAGGCGGGACCTGTTGAATGTTGTTATTCTCAGCCACATCCCCTAAATCACCGTTTTTATTAAACTCCAATAGTTCCTCGGGAAGATTAGCAGTAGGACCGGTTGGTTCTGCCTTGTCCGCGGCCTTTGATGCCTCAAGTAATGCCATTAATCCCGGCTTAGCATTCTTCTACAATAAAAACATGAGTGTTACTGGTCTAAATATTTAGCAGATTACATATTGTTGCTAATTGGATTGCGAATAACTGCGTAATAGTTGTTTTTGATTCTTTAAAGAAAATAAGGGATTACAATTCACTTTTGTTTGAATAATAAAATCATTGCTGTTATTCCTTTGTTATTCCTGTTTTGTGTGTCATACCACTGTACCACAAGCGAGCAGAAGTTTTAATTTAAACAAATTAGAATTAACGTTAACCAACCCCGACCTGTGTTTGACGCTCCTTCTCCAGGCTGTCGCCCACCAGGGTCCGTGGCGTCTCGTGCATCTGGGAGCGGACGGACGTGGCCGGCTCGCTGACCGCCTTTCGCTTCTTTTTGTGTTTGACCCGCTTCTTCCGGAAATCGCGGGTCTCCATCTCTGTAACAGCGCAAAACTGACAGTTAATCTAAAATCTAAAATATCCCTTGTCTGATTTGATGACATTGAAAAGAGAATGCATTAGGAATTATATAATTCAAAGTGGGGTAGCAAAGTCAAATACAAATGGTCTCAAGACATACATGAATAGCATTGTATGCACATGCCAATCAGACAATAAGATCAATGCCTTGATGTGAATTTATTGAAGCAAGTGTTGCTTAATTTCGCAGTGTTCCGTAAACGTTTATCGCCCACGATTCGCAAAGGTGGTGCCGTTTATTAAGAGACTAGATTAACATGTAAAATAAAACATTTAACGTATAAACACCCTCTCAAATCACCTACCTATCACTTCCGCCTCCATCATCTGCTGCAGGGATTCCCGTATCTGCGCGATGCTCCTAGGCTTCCGGTTCTGCCGGACCTTGTACACCGACCCCAGTGTGATCGGGTCGCTCGTCTTAGCGGACGACTTCTTCTGCTGCTCGCGGATTTTCGCCTTCTCGTGCATGAGCTCCTTGTAATAAACAACGCCTGGAACACATGGATAGAAATAGTTTTTATGAACGTCTGTGCTACATGCAACATCTAAGAGCAGCCACCGTAGTAGGACAGAGCAGAAAAAAACTCAGCGATTATATTAATTTTGTTTTCCTCCCTTATGTGCTATATTAGTGAACGTTTATAATAAAATGTGTTATTAAAGTTGCAAACTTTACATAAACACATAACTATAAGATAAATGTATACATTGTACACAAAATTCCTTAACCCCACTACACCAACCGTAAATGTATACCGGTTTTACCAAAGTCAAAAAAGTACTTAAGCCGAAAAAGTTAAACAAATACAGACCCGAGGACAAATAAATGGAAACATGTTGGTAAGAAATATTCGTATCAACAAATTCGTATACGGAAACATTTTCATATGAGATATTCCGCGCTGCCTGGGTCCTTTACACACGTACCCGGGGTGATAGGCTTGAGCAAAACGACCTCCTTGCCCTCCCGGAAGTCCTGCAGCAGGTGGCGCATCTCGTCGTCCACGTCCGGCAGGGACTTGGACACCCGGAACGGCTCCACCTGAAGGCATGGTGGTTGGTTATGATTTAAATTAGAGAATATTTCACAAATAGTATAATGATAAGCTAGAAATATAATTGAAATGCCTAACTAATAGAGATCTAGGCGACTTAAAAGAGACCTAGACTGACTCAAACTAAAGCCATGAACATGATGAAGGTAGCCATTAAAACTAATATTGTTTACACAAGTATATTGGCTAGAGTTACTTTTCAAAAACTGACTGCCATTAATTAAGATTTTACAAATTACATTTGTGCATGGGACTACGTTCATGTGTCAATCAAAAGACATGCGTAGTTTTAATTATTTGACAAACATAATGGGTTCATAACACAACCCCTACCTTCTTATTCTGTGGAAGCGTCTGTTCCGTGAGTTTCTGGTGCATGTAGCTAAGTAGCGGGATTAGTTCCGCCTGCTTGATCGTCAACCGCGTGGCCAGCTTCGCCTTCACGTACTCCCGCATGACGTCCATGGTGGTGGGGTTCTGCTTCCGGTTGGCCACGAGGCGCTCAAAGTTCTTGGTGTCCAGGACGAAACACTGGGTGTCGGACGTACAACGCACTGACTGTGTGTACGTTCTAAAATAAGTTATCATAGGTTATATATAATGATTTGATGTTGACTACAAACGTTTTTGAAATAAAAACACACTCAAAAACACATCCAGATTGTTTTAATCAGAACCGTTCAGTATTAATAGAATCCATTCCATAATTTTAAACCACTTGCAAAAGACTTAATGTAATATATCCTATTAAACGACAAGACTTGTGAGGAGAAAAGCACATATCTATTCTCGGCTATTGCAAGTAAATAGTTTTATTAAAAGTACATTACTCAGTTAACAAATGCATGTCAATAAACACAGTGTTATTAGTATGTTACACACATACTAGTTGAACATTAAATGGACACCTACGCGAGGTTCATGAGCAGTTCAATGTCGCCAATAACTTCCTTCGTGGAGACAGAACACAGACTGATGTGGCTCTCCTTCATGTGCCGCTCGATGGCCGCGTACCCCTGCTCGCGCCGGATCACCAGGTCTTCCGGTTTCGTCTCCCAGACGGACGGGTCCTCGTACTTCCGAAGGATGGCCGCGCGGCGCTGCTCTCTGAGAGTAAAGGAAGCGAGATAATGTTAATTATTTGCAGGCTTTTTCCCCTTACGACATGTGTTGCAATCCAATAGATGTACATTCTTTTACATGTTTTTGATGTTTTGTATTTTTGAAGATTTTTGTTTTCCTCTTTCACGACTTTACTATGTATTTACTTAATTAAAAGACCCAATATTTATTTTGTGGATATTTGTTTACAACCCTTAAAAGGGGTACTAAGGATTTGTAAATTCCGGCAAAAAAACTCCAGCGTAAATTAATGATAATGTGTCCAGCGATTGCACATTTAATGTACAATGTAACCAAATATATGCTTATTGCAGTGATACATGCTCGTCGGTTGTTATGAAGTGTGTAAAAGAAGGTACATAAACCGAGGCATCATTTTAAAAGTGCGTTGTTTCTATAACAAAATACGATGTTAAATACGGCATCGGTTTGTAGGAAACATTTTTATATGTTTTATAAAATCGACATTGATCTGTTCTTAATATGGAATGGTTTGCATAGACTTTTAAAATTAATTTAATTTAATTATTATTTTTATGTCTGACTAAATTAACATTCCCAAGGCCTATCGAATGCATTAGCTCAGTAGAAAATGAATTATAAGATAACGAGGCGTATAAAATTAAAAGGAAAACCAATAACGAATATGTATTGATACACTGTGTGAAAGTATACGATTTTTACCCAATGAGTCTTTAGTTTTTATAAATTTGAAATGTTCAAGTGGATGTTTATTTGAAAAAGACTTTCAATTAAAAAACCCTTGAACATGTCAAATTTGGATGTTTTCAACAAGATGATAGTTAAAGACACTTCAAATTTAGAGAGTTGTATAAAAATACTAAATTCATTTCAAAAGAAGCATTTGAAATAATTTCGTCTCCAAAATTCAAGTATTAAAGAGAATCAACATGTTAAGACCACGATTAAAACTTTCAATTTAAGGCGCACACAGAAAGTTAGAAGAGGGTGTGTTTTAAAGTTTCTTTGTGTTATCTCGTTGACTTTATATACAAGTTGGCGTCATGCGACATACTAGTTCACGATTTTATATTTTTATATAACACGGCGACACGTCTAACGGAAACGCCAAACAGTCCATGCCGGAATGGGGTGATGTGTAAGGCTTCTGTAAGCCATGTAATACTATGATGTCTTGAGCTGCACATTGCCAGATAACTCACCGCGAAATATTTTTTGAAGAAATACAAACACAAATGAAGCGTTAATTAAAAAAAAATGTTTTGCGCGAAACTTCTGCCGCAAGAAAAATTATGATTTCGCATGACAAGTAGTATGCAACCGTTACAACGCTTACCTCAGGTGCTCGAACTCGACGGCTATCTGGTCTACCCCGGCCTCGAACGGCCACAGGTGCATGTACTGGGACTGGTGCTTCTTCGGTTGGATGCTGATGTTGGCGCTGCCGCTGTAATCATAGACACATACTCACTTTTTATTTAACACAATGAGAACAAATTAACAAATATTTGTGTTTATTTTGTATGGTGATGTATACGCTTTGTATTCGGACAGCCATTTTGTCCACCAAAATATTTATTATCTTTGTGTGTCTCTAATATTTTGCGCAGCAAAAAGATTCGTGTCTATGTTTTCGGACAGGACATGTTAAATAAAGTCGCTGTTTTATATATTTTTGTACCACTTCAGTTGGTACTTTTGTTTAAACCACTTCCTACTTCAAAATAAGTTTTGTCAACAACTACTTCCTTTACAAATGAGGCGTTTCGTGCGATCTTGATATACTCCTAACAAGAAGCCGTCAAGTTTTATGTGTACTAGTGAAAATGTTTAAACTCAGTGGCGGTTCCAGGATTTGACCTTAGGGGAGAGTGGACTTTGTCAACGTGTGGGGGGAGAGAAAATCACTGAAAGTGTTAACGGTTATAGTAAAAGTCTTACTTTAGCATGTTTTGGGCTCTATTTCTATTAAAATCATGCTTAAACTGTATCGCGAGCGAAGCGCCCCCCCCCCCCCCGTGGATCCGCTAGTGTAAACTGACCAGATCGAGAATCTAATCAATGTGGTGTACTGAGGGTACTTGTGCTATAGTACGGTATAATTACTATGCACACGTGCAAGAAAGCGAATATTTTATCGCGAACATTTTTTTACGCTAGTACACAGATGTGGGGCAAGGATAACTTTGAACACCTTTTCAACTGTGTTTAACTTAGCTACAGCGAACTAGCCTTTTAGGTATAACTGACTACTCAACATGTACTTGTAAACCTTTGATTGTGTGTACACTTTGAGATTAAATTTCAATTAGCACTTCTTTCAGAACGTAAAGCTTGTTAAAGCAGCTGGTATTTGATTCAATTAACTTGTTTAATGTCAAAGGATTTAAACATATGTTTAACCTTATCTTTGATGTAACTCAAAGTTCAATATTTTTTGCTGTAAAAAGCGGCTTTATATAAATATGTATTTTTCAGACAGTCAGTTTAGTTTTCACGATATCAAATTAATTATTTCTTTTAGTATTTCTTCTACTTCATGCTATTACAAAACATGAATAAATTTTAGTTTAATGTAAGCGATCATTCGTTAAGTGATCAGTCGTTTCTTTAATTGTGCAAAATAACTTAAATTTGGAGTACACCGTGCAATTAGAAATGTTGGCGCTTTACAAATGTTTCCTAAATGTCATTATTTTGAATTTGTAGAGTTTTAAATTCGTTTAATTACCATCGTTAAATTGCACACATTCCTATGAATTATGTAAGCCGTAGCCGTTTTGTGGTCTATGCGTTCTATGCATTGTTTTTGTTCAGTTATTTGCTAAATAAAAATACTACCCTCAACAGGGTCTTATGCATGATTTATGAATAGAAGTTGAAACTTTAGTTGAAAGTACATTGTAGATGCGTGAAGTACGAAACATGTGGACCACAGCGAATATTTATAGGTTGTTTTCGTATATTTATGTTATTTGTTACCTGTCTGATTAAGCACCAATGATCAATTTGTCGTAAACGAAGCTTTCTTCAAACATTGAGGATGGTTTTAAATTTAATGCCGATGCACGAAATACGACACCATCAGACCAACGCGAAAATGTCTGTGTTTTTCCCAAATGAAAACGTTCTTTTATTACAATATTACAATTATAAAGAAAATTAGCCACACAACGGTTAAATAATAACGTTGGTTAGGTATTCGTGCAAACGCCGATCCGCGCAATACGAAAACAATAGTCAACCGCAAGTATTTAGGCTTATTACTTTCGTTGCAACGCTTTCCCAAGACCAGCCAATTTTAACAAGTTTCAAGCGAACTGATAACCAAGAGAAGACAATGGTACCCGAGCGGGGGGGGGGGCGCTACCCCGGCATGGTCCTACTTTGATACTGTATTGGACTTCACAGGGCAACAGGGCAACTTAATTTATGTTCCACATGATATGCTATGAAGCCCTTGTAGAAAAACGAAAATACAGGTTTTCGAGTCTTTTTGTTTTGTGTGTGTCACTCGACTAGACGACGGGGGCGTCCCGTTATTTACCTGATGATAAAGTGCAGCCCCACGACGGGGTCGCCCTGGCGGACGATGTTGGTGTCGAAGATGTAGCGTTCCTTACGGATGCTCATCTCCAAGAGCTTCTTCAGGCGCGTGCTCATGTCCATGAAGAACGGGTGGGTGTCGATAAATGCCCGGATCTCCTCGTAACGCGACTCCTGGTCCGCCTGAATAAAGCATAATGCGTCGATATTGTGGGCCCTGGGGCCATATTTATAAAGCACCTAAGGGAAAATTGAGGGGGAGGGGGAACTCTGGCACTGAATTATAACACAGTCGGTGAACATTACATATTTTAAAGAGTATGGTAGGTTGCAGATCCAATTCAGTATAGGTCACCGCAATTTATTTTCGAATAATCAGAAAAACAAACCCAATGAGAAGTTTAGGAATTAGTATGACTTATATTTTTACCTTTTGTGCTTTATGAATATGGCCCCTGGACAGCAAGCTTTTTCATATTTACATGTATTTTAATTTATATACCTTGTATTTTATGCATTGAGTATTGTTTTCATTATACTTTTGAATTTACAACACATACAACACATCGACATCTTGTGCAAAACGCTGCAACTTTTCTAATTTTAACTTTACAATTGTCGCATATCGAGTTGGCAAACATAAATACATCAAATGTGTGCTA
>Ga0224511_10003852_pt1 | contig 11052 bp, 7 predicted proteins | sample SF_May12_sed_USG_2_FD_169988 | JGI IMG/M metagenome (GOLD analysis project Ga0224511, IMG submission 169988) | Sediment microbial communities from San Francisco Bay, California, United States - SF_May12_sed_USGS_8_1 | ecosystem: Environmental > Aquatic > Marine > Sediment | place: USA...
TTGCAATATGTTTCGGTATTATGTTATTATTTCATTCTTTTTGACGATAAAATACTACTTGATATTAAAATATTTAATAAATAGCTGATAAATAGCTGATAAAAAGATCAGACATACCCCCTTTAAGGCATGGTGTGAATGCATTTTTATAAAGGGAATAGATTCTAGTTTATGAAAATATATGCTTTTAGGTAGAATTTTTTCTTTATACGTGTCTTTTCACACTGGTTATTATGCTGTAGAAATATAGACAGTATGATCACTCTGAAAGCATTGTAGAAAAAGAAATCCAGCTGGAAACATGTACTTTGTTTCTCTCAAATATTTTTTTCTTGGATTTGTCTACCGGGCACAGTTTACTTTTATTCAATCGAAACATTTATAAGAAAGTTATGAGAAATTTCAAATAGTGAAAATAACTATAGTCTTGGGCCATATACGGAGTATTTAGCAAATTGTATAACGAATTTGTAAGCGCGGTAAACATTAGGTATTGCATGTACACATGTTGTTTGGCTTAAAGAGAAACTGCCTTGTAAAGTGCTCATAGTTGCCATAAAAACACACTATTTATACACAGCGCCATTACAAAAATAACTATACAATTGAAATCACTTACACAAAGTTAAATAAATTTACGAATTGGTATTAAAAATTATGCCGCATATAAATATATTTTTATACAAACATAAAGATCGTCTAAGAAGGCTGACTCAATCCTTTCTACGCTGACGTTTCGTCCATAGGGCCATCCATACTCAGGGTCGTTTATATTGATAACGTGACCGATACCAAACGCGGGTTGGTAAAGGGAGTTATAGTAGACATGTGATATATTGCCAATGTCTTTGACAAGCTGACGTTTGATGTTGGTCAGTAGTGGCTCTCCCACCCAGCCTGTAGAATTAGAACCTTTCTGTTCTGGAGGTTCCGGTCCCTCGTCGTTTTTCGGCCCCTGCTCTTTTTCTACTATCTGTAGCATGAAAGACGTTTAATCACGAACTATACATACTAATTAGGCAACGTGATTAACACAAAGCCATCTTCCAAGCTTTGCACAGAGGAAAAGTAAGTGTGCCTAATATGAAAAGGTGCCACTGGACCATGCGTTTTTATCTTTAATATTAAGTTTAATATCATAGTTTAATATATCCTGTTACTTTTAATTCCATTACAATATGTTCAGTGAGGAAAACTATCAAGCTGTTTATCTGACTTACCAGACTGCAGGTGTTGTTTGACAACACTATGTTGTCAAGGGCGATGTCCCCACGTGGAGATTTCCCCATCTTAGCGATAAACTCCAACTGAAATATAACAAAATCTGCAATTATTAAAGTTAAGAACCGCAGTTATTTTATTCAGTAACTTGACATATTCACAAGTTTTTAGACGGTATGTTATTATTTAAAATCACATGTTTGTAAAACGGTGGTCTTTTGTGGGTCAAGTCAAGTAAAGTAGATTGTTGCTTATCATAATTGTACAGCTAGTGCCAATAACCAATACACTTTGAAACCATGAAACCTTATTGTTAATATTATCATCAGCATTATCATTCTTTCGAGAGCGAAACTCCTATAAAGACAGTGTGGTTTAAGAGCCGCAGTAGAAACGGCAATCATTCTTTCTATGACTGTGGTGATAGATAATACCCTAATCTAATCTAGTGTTCAGTTGATCCTCGAGCCAATCTGTTGGTAATATAAGAAAGCAAATTTTCAATATCCTCCCATTTTAGTAGATGTATTGTTTGTGTGGTAAGGTTTATCACAAACAGGAGGTACGTTTTCGTTTGTATTTACTAGGTCAGATTGTCACCTGACACAACAACTCTAGTCCATTCGATTTAAATTGATCATGTACTGTCATAAATGATCATGATTGACAGTTGCGAAACTGTCCATTAGTTTTTGTTAAAATAGTGTAAGTCCAACAACCCATTTAAATAAGATGTATCTCAACATCAATATGACACGTAAGTGTGTAATATAAGTAACACACGTGAAACAATCCAGCCGCCCCCTGGTCCGGTGGTCCAGGTCCTTTTATCACAATGCGTTGATGTCTCCATTCACTGCCTCGTGCCCCCTTTCTGTCCCAAATGGTCGTGGTCATCGCCTGGGTTGTGTTGTCACGCACGAGCTTCAAGGATAGCTGACCTACGTCATTTCCGTTCATGTAGTAGTAGAAAGAGAAACACCTCGCGCGGGGCACGGGGAAAGTGTCACTGAACATCGTGATCACCTGGTTCATCGAGTCGTCGTTGGCGTCAGCCAGTAGGTACACACCTGGCAAACATGTGGTTTCGTATTATAGATGGTTTGGTCAAATATTTTATATAAAAAAAAATATTCGTCAATTTATATTTGATAACATAACCGTTAACTTAAAGTAAAAAAAACTAAGATCCTTGACCATGTTTTATAGGTATTTAAACATGTACACTGAAACTGATAAGTTTTGGTTTGAACATTGTTTTTGCTGATAAGGTTTGAGAAGTGTAAATATATCTGGTTTATCGTTTACCTGTTTTGAAACCCCGGCTGTCTGATGCCGGTCCGTTCTTGCCCGTCCGGTCGGCTGCGCCATGCTTCCTGGCCCATTTGAAGGAATCGAACTCGTCACCCTTGAAATGGTGCCACTCGCAGAACTTGCGGGTCGTGGAATCACACAGGTCAATAACGGCACGTTGCGCTGACCGTTTGTGGACTGTATACATAATAATAAAGTTGAATACATATTATGCAATATTTATTATGCAGTGTTATTAAAATATATTAATGCCGTTTTTATTCAAAGTAACGCTATGTATTGACACTCAGTGTAGCAGAGTTTCATAAATAAACCAATGTGTACGCATGGAAATGCAGCAATTGTATTCATGTGTGAATATATGATTGTACAATCAAAACGCTCTGTTTTAAAATCACTCTATTACCTAACGTGATCACACAATGCAACATAAAATACCCACACCACACCACCCAGCAGTGAGCTAATGGCAAGGTGAAACACGTTTCCTCGATTTTTGAAACCATCAGTATTTTACTCGTTGTTATCGAAATGGCATGGAATATAAAGTTTTAGTTTAAGTTTACGTGCCCTTAAATTGTTAACACGGTATACGGACTTCCAAAACCATGGGCTGATATTCCTTCAAAATGTTTGATTTACGTGTGCATAACGATAACAGAGCTTTACACATGGATACAAAACACGACAGAAAACACGTTAATGATAAGTATTAAAGAGTGTATGTCCGATTCTGTCACTAATTACAATTATGTAGGAGACACAAAAAGAAGTGTATCGATTAAAAAAACTGATGCCAACAAATGCACATTAAGCGAGATATTTCTAACTGAAATAATAAAATCATTCTCAGCGTTTAGTAGTAAGGGGCAGGGAATCCAGAATTACAATTTGCCTGTTGAGTGCAACAATTTAAATTTAGAGTCCGACCAATCAGAACCCCTCGGTCATTTCTTCGGAAAACGACACTCTCCGAAAAAGTCCGTAAACGTCCGAGACAAGTTTAATTACGAAAGGAGTCACATTGTAGGTAAACAATAACCGAGATTTATGGGCAATCAACAATTTATTCGGTACATATCGTGAATACATTTTTTGCGTATTTTGCAATATATTTCTGTATTATGTTATTATTTTATACTTGTTGACGATAAATTACTACTTTATATTAAAAGATTTAATAAATAGATGATAAATAGCTTTTTAAAAGATCGGACTTATCCCCTTTAAAATGAACATAGTTTTTGGCCTGATTAGATGCGGATCATTGTTATCTATACTTAATATATGTTGAAAACACCTAATCGCTAATAATTGTTAAAAACTTTATTTAGATAATGTTTTGATTTTTTTTCTTACATGGACTTTAATGCATGTTTAGGTGAAAATGACGTGCATTTTTATTAAAATAAAACATCAAGCTTTTATCAAATAAAATGTGCTTTTTCTTTAATTCAAATAAATTAAAAGAAAGATTGGGAGTGTTTTTCTTAAAAAATACCCTGTAACCTCAAAAGTATGAAACATCACCTGGTTGCTTTTCTGTCCAGCTGCTCGGATCACCGAAGTCACACGTGCGGTTGCATTGGGGTTCCCCGTTTGACTGACCTGCTGTTACATTAAAAATCATCATCATCATCATCATCATCATCATCATCATCATCATCATCATCATCATCACCACCACAACCACCACCCCCACCATCACCACCACCATCATCATTATTATTATCATCATTATCATCATTATCATCATCATCATCATCATCATCATCATCATCATCATCATCATTAAGGCGTAACAATCATAATAATCACTTATCATATTCTAATTAATGAGCGTGAACCCTATACATGCGTACTGCGTACGGCCTTAAACTGGCCTTGGGTACTGCGTATCGTTTAACAGCTAAACCTACCTTTTTGTCGTTTTTTTATACAAGGAAGACAAAAATACACTTCGCGGCATGCACAGGCACAATCATCATTCAGTTTCAAGCGTTAGAGTTATTTGTGTTAATTTGATTATTTTTTAGTCTAATTTATGAGAGCAGGTCAAAGACATTCGTACGCGAATCGAGCGCGAGAAAAAATAGTGAGTTATTTGACTTTATATGTCAATTGTGTCCTGTTTCTTGTTGAAATTTGCACCTTTCCATGTACATTTTCAGGTCTGCGTACGAATTAACAGGATGTTTTCCTACTGCGTATATCGACTACTTGCGTACTGCGTACGGTCTAACACCCCCGCCCCACCATTATCTTATATACTACCTCATGCTTATCCAATCCCCCACCCTTATCAAATCCCACCCCCACCAAATACTGCGTACAAAAGCGCGGAGGGTCACCTTCAAATAAAGTATCCCATTCTAATATATTTGGAAGCAGTAGATTGTGTTTGACGACTATTTTATAAAGACGATATATAGATATGAAGTAAGCTATATCAACTAAATATCCACTAACACGATCGATGCTGTTTAGCGCTGTTGGTAAGGCAGACGTATGATATATTTAGTCAGGGAGATACTTTCCCTCTCGCGGGTTCGACCACAGCCTTTAAGATTTATGGATGCAGAAAAAAAGTCCTTAATCAGAGCATTTAGTTAAATACGCGACTTCAAGTGCACACTTTATATTACGATGAATTTATTATATGTGCAATATGGAGAGTTTACAATACATGTATAAAATTAAGAAAGAAAAACAACAACAAGAAACAATCTTTATAGCATGTACACATATTAGATTTGTGAGTTGAAAGCTATTCTAATGCGAACTTACCTATGAAACAAAGGAACAAAAGCGTAAATACCATTTTCAACATTATGATTGTGAACACAACAATGTTGATAAAGTTTGTCTTTATAAGATCACGGTTTCAGAGCTATATATCTAAATGTTCTACAGAGAAAAACATTTTTATCAGCAGAGGACTATTTAGGTTAAAAATAATTTAAATTGCCCCTTCTTTCATTCTAGTGGTTGAGTTTTGACCATTACGGGTGCGTATATCAAAAGATATGTGATAAGAACATAAACATGGATTAAAAGTTATCTACAAATCGATGCCCCGGGTAGCAGGCAAATATGTTAAAGACATATTCTATGAGGAAAACTACAAAAACGTTAAGTAAATTGCCTAAAAATTATCTTCAACGAGCCGAGGTTGATATGAGATTACGCATGTTAAGCATTGCAGATACCCGCATGGTAGTGCTGGAAGTTATGGGTAGTTTACAATGTAGGTCTGGGGCTTCAGACATTTAAATATTGGACGTGTCCTTACGTATTTTAAACCAAAAGAAATTCTATATTGATCTGATATAAAATACATTAAAATTTTTTGTTAATAAAACCTTTTTGGTATGAAAGGTGGCTTTCATTAAAAACGATACATGCATGATACATTTACTGCATTGTGGTAGCCATATTTTAAAACAATATATTAACTCATGTTTAAATGGCCGAGGCAGTAGTAAACTTTTATTATATTACAGGGGCGTAGATAACGGGGCAGCATGGGCGGCGGCTGCCCCCCTTATAATTTGGCTAGTCGTTGTTTTACAGAAATGATGGACATTTCGCCGCCACAAACAAATTTTTCTTTGTCTTTATGAATGCAATTTGATTTAATTTTAGCGAGACAAATCACTAGCGGGTCGAGGTGCCACGGGCCTATGATTTGTATGCCCAAAATGCTATACTTCCTTCTTTTTTTGCTCGCTTCGCTCGATATTTTAAATACAATTTTAATAAGAATGTGGCTAAAACCCCCCTAAAAATACAATAACTTATAATATAACCGTCAACACGTTAAATGAGTTTAGGGTTGAACCCTTAAAAACGTCGTTTGCCTACTGACGTGACATTTGTTACCGTTTTACGGCATATGTGCTGGACAGTTTCCGTACGTTACAACATCTATTTAAGTATTCTTGGGCTTTATTTATGTTTGTTTTGTTATTTATTTTTCATGCTAAGTAATTGAGACAATACCTTTCGAAAACTAATGGAAACGTTGTTTTAAAACGTAAATCTTATCCATTATACATGCAAAAAACATGTGGGCCTGCATTCGTCGTGACCAAAATACCGGTACGCGTTAATTTACCGACGTAGGGTTCGCCGCCCCAATGTCAAAATGTTATCTACGCCCCTGTTATTAAAGTATACATTATCGTCATAGACGGTAGGTCATTATGTGTAATGCTGTTAAATATTTAAAAGTTCAAGAAAACATGTGTACGCGGTATTCAAGGAGAGAAGATGACGTTGCCGAATTACCAAGTGAGAAACTCGGGTATCACTCGATTTAAGACATTGAACAATCTAAACTGTATGTTGTTTTTGTTTATATTAGATCTATTGTAACAGGTTAAGCTATTTTCTATTAAATTAACAATAGCAGAAATAAAATTAAAACATCTAAATTAGTTCCGTTGTATACTACGCTTGCCGTTGCTTTAAAATAACCACATTTTACATAAAGTTTTGACGACGTCAGTGGCGTTACCTAAATTAACGCCAGTATTGAGCGCAACGTCTCCCTGAGGGTTAAATTACCAGTGTAGCATATAAATTAAATAGATGTTCTGTTGTTAAAGTATTTTTACGGTCATAGTTTATGCAAAAAAAAGTAAGAAAATGTGTTGTTTAGTTTTGCAGTAGAAATTTATTAGTATAGATAAAATGTTTTAATTATACGCACTAGCGGTTCAAAGGCGCCCCCACTAACGACTGCAGACCTATGATTTTTTATGCACCCAACGCTAATTTTGTTTTGGCTCGCTCCACTCGCGATTTATTTTAGAAATAAACATATTTTACGGCAAAACATGCACAAAGTAAATAGCTTATGTTTTTTGTCAACAATGTGATATTGCATTATCTTTAACACTCGCGGCCCCAATATCGAAATGCTTCCGACGCTCGTGTATAGCTAAGGGTGACCCCACCCACTTGCATACTTCTTTATTTTAAACCTGTGCCCTGCTTACGGCCTTTGTGTACTGATACCGTTTAACAACAAAACATGTTTTGTCGAGTCCTGTCATATAAAGAAGATGAAAGTACAGGTTGTGGCATACCTAGGTATAATCACCCATGGAAAGATGTGTAGTTGTTGTTTTTTTGTTGGAGGGTGGGTGGGTGTTTAGTTGATGTTTTCCGTTGTTCAGTCCCAAAAATCATTTTAAGTCTAAGTGCCATTTTGATTATGCTGTTGTATTTGGTATTACAGTGTAAACAGATTTTTGAAAAACAAACTACCCAGAACAAATTAATACGCTTTGTTTTAAATCATGGTAGTAGAGTTCAAATTAGTCATGAACATTTTAAACTAGTTACCAGTACACTCTAGAGTTGAACTCCTTACCCTTTGTCATGTGTTTAAAGTTAAAAACAGCCTTTCTCCCCAGTACATCAGAGGACATTATTTTTTTCAAACAACGGCACCGTTCATACCTATATATGATACTAGACTTAATAGATGGGATGTTTTTGTCATCCCTAGAGAGAAATCATTTGGTTATAAATACTTTCCTTTTAATGAATGTAAATTGTGGAACTCTTTACTACCCAGTTTTAATGTAATTAAAAGACTGAGTCATTTTAAAGTTGCAGTAAAACAACATCTCTTTGACAGTTTGTAACTGACACTTGTTTTATATCAATTTGTGATAAAAAAAAACTATATTTTTATAACTTTTGTAACTATAGTCTTATATGACAAATCTGTGATATGCTATTTTTCCTCTCTATGTCATGCCACCAGCACAAGGACCACCATGGAAATACGAGTTTTCTTTTTTCTTGTGTCCTCCTTGGTGATGGATGCATGTCATAGACTTTATGTATTTTGTACCATGCTTTTATGTGTATGGATATGCATTGTTATTATGGTATGCTTCCAAATCCGAAATAAATATATCTATCTATGAAATGTAAAAATATGCGCAATCAAAGCGCAAACAGATTGACTATATGTCACGTATGTCGCGTTTCATTTAAAAATACACATTTTAAATATAAATGTTGAGGTTTGCATACAAAATAACAGGACTTAGGCATGTTGCGTAAAATTGCCCTCATAATATATTATAAGCATTGTGAGACTAAACAAAACGGCTTTAACTAATTTTACATGTGTTTATAGAATCAAATAATACCCAGCGGAACATTTTGTTGAAAAAAGGAAAGCGTGACGTAATAACAGTTCATTACATCTTCAGATTTAAGTGTTAGTCATTGCTAGGCCCATATTCACAAAGAATAAGCTCAAGCTCAGACTTTGACTTTAGACTCAGACTCAAAATGTTTTGTGAATACCCTTTTGTTGGGCTTTCAGTTGAGCCCGATTCTAAGTCTAAAGTGTAAAACTGGGTCAATTTTAGACTCAAGAAGCGATAGTAAATATAGTCCCTAGTTTTAAAGCCCATCTCTCACACAACACGGTTATGCACACGGTACCTATACGGTATACTCGGTTATACATGGGTTAACTGGTACGAGTATTGGGCTCCAACTGTACCTTGGTACGAATTAGACTCGAATGTAGCACGAGTATGTATGAATAAAGCACGGATATACTCGGTCAAGCAAGGCTTGTCACGGTTGGAACACGATTTGCATACGATTTTAATACGATTGTTTAACGGTTCCAAATACGGTCTAATACGGTTTTGTACGATTAAACAGGACTTTTACTAGATTAACTCGCCATTCACAGGTCTACATACGGTCCCGCGGACTTGTGTCCGAGCGTAGAAGATACTTGCACGTGTATGTTTTATATAAATTGACTCATTTTGATGGCTTGGGTTCATAAAGTTTCGAACTTTCAACGAAGCAGCATCTATATTATAGTTATAAAAACAATGAGCGATGCAACAGGTGACAAAATACGGGAATTAAAAATCATGACAAGACTAATAGACATAAAGACATTGTATACCCGTACTGGACCGTGTCTGACCGAGCTTAAACTTTTTTATTCGTACTTAAACCGTATTGGTCGTATGGCTTCATGTACGGCTGTATATTAGACGGTCTTATACTATCCCACACGTTCTCTCATGGTCTTGTACGACCGCTTATACAATCATACACATCCGTACCAGATTTTTAGAATTGTAAAACCATACACGGCTTTCACGGATACACTTGAATGGCCCGAGGGTAACTCGGATCAGGCCAAGGTTGGTTCGGTTGTATGTACGATTTACATGGGTGGCCACCCGTGTAGGCCATGTGTTCTGTGTGAGACTGTCATCAGCTGTCGCGTATTTCTATTTAATTAAAAGTATCCCCAAATGTTCTTCTGATGTTTACTTATTTATTCGAATAGTTTAGTTTACCTTATTCTCTTTTGAACTACTCATCCAAAAAGTTCACATTTGTTAATTTGATATTACTATAGTTTTCATCAGCCGCATCTTACTTAGTTGTAATCTAATAAATCTTTATTACAATATTACATTAACCTCTCATCATGAATTGTGATAATGCCACCAAGCGAAATAAACATTTCTTGCAGTTATCATATAATTGCTGGTGTTTATGAAATACTGATGGTTATGGTTTTTTTTACATTTTAATCTTCCTTCATAAGGATAATTTTTACAACCAGTCGTTTGTATCAGTCACCGGTTAATAAACCAGTCTAACACTATCAAGAATGAGATAATCAAATAACGCAGCTGATGAAGTAATTAAGGCACACGTTGACAAAGTATTATCTGGTGTGGTAAGACAAAAAGGTACCGCATATAACACATATTAGGCGCCGGTAAGTCTTTACTGCCTTTTCACCAGAACATGTTTAGGAAGCACATTCAAATTCAATAGACCTGACATAGTCACTAATCGCACTCACTTTCACACAAACTCCACCGAACGTAAAACTGGACACTGCTGAAGTGTTGTCAGAAAGTGGGACATAATGTTTAAAATTAACTTTTGTTGTGGTCCAACCGAATCCATTATTGTACGATTCTGGCTTTAGATTGAGAGTTATAGTGTATTCTGAGCATGGTTTCAACTCGATGGTTTTGTCAAACAGAATTGTTTCGCTTTTATAATGCAGTTTTGATGTTATATCTTTCGATAAGCTTTCGTCGTCTTCCGTCTTGTTGCCATTTTCCTTTAAAAAGACTGATATAACTCTGGATTTAACATTGCTAATTTTTGTTTCGAGTTTCGTCAGACGCACTGGATATGTCACGCTTATGGTTGTGTGTAACTGATCCACGCATTTATGTGTCTCTTTGAAACATTTGTTGTTTACAACAGTTTTGCATAGAACCGGCGCCCGTGGAATTGATGGAAATGCCTTTAAAACGCCTTCATCAGAGGGTAAATCTTTTAGAATAACCCATGAATATATTTCTGCTAATTCGTCGCCAGTCAATATCCCAGATGGTTTAACAGACCTTGCCAATTCCTCAGGAGTTAGAAGTCCAAATTTTATTTCATGCAATGCAGGACCAAGCATTTGTCGTTTATTTTTTGGAG
>Ga0224511_10003853_pt1 | contig 11051 bp, 5 predicted proteins | sample SF_May12_sed_USG_2_FD_169988 | JGI IMG/M metagenome (GOLD analysis project Ga0224511, IMG submission 169988) | Sediment microbial communities from San Francisco Bay, California, United States - SF_May12_sed_USGS_8_1 | ecosystem: Environmental > Aquatic > Marine > Sediment | place: USA...
AAAGCACTTTCAATAACGCTTCATGAATTTGCATATCACACCAAGCTTCAACATAGACCGTCTCTGTAAAACAGCCTCTGTTTTACTTTTTCTTGTTTACTGTCGACGTGTGTAGGGCATAGCAATTTATTTCGTGGTACCTTAATATGTCGTTAATCGGTTGGCAATTGACTTAAAACCTCTATTATATATGTTGATATCGGAAACGCGTTAGTAACGTTTTATTATGTTCAAGAGAAACATTCTAATTTTTAAACCGAGTTGCCAAATCGACAGAGGACATATTAAAATACCACAAAATAAGTTTTAATACACTAAATACTTTTGTAACAAGAACATATACGTTATTTTGTGTCATTTCAGTGTTAAAACATATACATGTATTCTTTAAAATAATTTCAATTCTTGCAGACGTCACCTTTCATCTTCCGCCCGCCTTTAACGGGTATCCCTAAATACGATCAGTCTTTGACGTGATGGCTATGTGGAGCTCACCGTCAGGGAGTTTTACATAACTTTGATAAAAAAATCAGGTAATAATGATCCCAAGGAAGCTGTTTAGGACTGACTGCGGTGATATGACATTGACTGTTCGAAATGGTAACTCCACAAACCCAGTTTATCTAGTGATATATTGTACCCACAAACACAAATCATTACTAACAATTTATAATTTACCATTTGTGTGTTTAAATACAGCACTATAGGATTGAGACATGACCCTAACCCCGGGTGATTTAACGTTACTAAAACACCGCATTAGATCTAGTTTAAATGCAATATTAGATTTCCCCTGATATGTCGTAGCTTAGTCGGTAAGCGTGCGACCTTGTAATGTGTTTCCGCAAAATACACGAGTCTGATTCCTACACGTGGACCAAATTTGTGTACGAGTTAAGAAGTTCTTATTTAGTTTCACTGTTATTTTGTGTCATTTCAGTGTTAAAACAATTTCTAAATAGTTTTATTTGTTCAATACAGCTGTATCACATATTTGATGTTGATTAATTGTCGATTTTACGTCCTGTTTCGCTCTGTGTATGTCGTGATACATCGGTCCGTTACGTAACCTACTCTCATTTTCCTGTTGATACGTTAATATAAATTAAAGAGATGTTAAGCCTATCATATACGTGTAAACTAACGTCTTCTCTTATTATGATTTAAATTGGTACGCATCTCAGCTACGGCATTCTGATAATCAGCACAAGTGCCTCTCTAATCAAACTTTTAGTACCATTGATAACTAAAAAAACAGCGACTTTAATATTTAATGGTTTATTTACCACATAATAAGGTTTACATATATGTAATCATTAACAATATTTTTTGGATATAATATATCATGAAATATTAAAGCAAGTTTAAAATATTCACACAGAAATGGAATGCCTGAATAAAAGCATTTGTGTATAAAACTGCCCACACATCAATACTAATAATGTTAACATTACAGTGTATATTCACATACTCCATTGTAAATATGAATTTTAACATAATATTGAACACAAACAATGGAGCTTTTGGGTTGGACTGTGTGGTTTTAGTTTAAAGTATTAGAGTGATTTTTACCAGACACTATCAAGAAAATAATATATAAAACAGTTCAATGTGTATATCGTTGGATTACAAAGAGTCATGGAAAACAAAAAGAAACAAGCAAACAAGCTAAATAAATGGCATATGTATGTGTTTAATGCTAAGTAAAAAACGTTAACTCGTATGCACAAATCTGCAAAATCAATAAATGTGGGGGGAGGTATTTAAAAACAATCAGGTAATCTACTATTGACACATTGTTAGTAACAATTTATGTTACTTCACGAAAATATCGAAACAAATGATCAAATAATGTTCAAAAAACAGATGAATGTCTAGAAGCGCAAACAACGCATGATGTGAGAGACGCATGTGCACGTACCTACATTATGTATCATAATGGAAATTGGAATATATGTTGAAAAAAATGCATTTTATTTTATAAAAAAACGACAGTCCAACATATACATGTTTAGTGCCATAAAAGTATATAATATAAAATTAATATATCTTTAATATAAAAAAGGAGTAAAACATTGTAAGAAAAGCAAATATTATTATACAATGTACATACAAAAAGTTAACTTTGACATCGATTATTAATGATTATTATGAAACATATGAAAACAAGACAAGGTTAATGTATAAGGAATTAACTTTGACAGGCAATTCCAAAATATTATACATTGAGAATCATCTAAAACCATTTCATTGCATAGAAAAAAAATGAGAAAACTATTGATAGAATAAATGTACGTTGTGACGGTAGATACTTTGAAAAGGAGTAGCAGTTGACTTTTTTACAGCGACGTTAAACTCTAAAAATAAATGCAACATCGGGCAACGCCGTAGTGTGTTCCGTGTCACACGAAGCTATTATTATGAAATTTAACACCTTGATAGATGAGGTATTAAAGTAATACATAGTAAACAACGTTTGTTTGATTGATATATTATGCATATGCTAAAAATTCAATTCATAATAGACACTCATAATTTATAATATTATTAACAAAATCCATTCATCCATATTCTGAATATCGTTATGTTTATTATCTTTGGACAAAATAATTAAACTCTCAATATCTTACCAAACGTGTGTATACAATAGCCATGTCATGGAATGTTAGCATGTGTACAGGAACTTTCTGCTCTGTAAGAGTAACTGATTAAAGGTCTTGATGGAGTATCGTTTGTGTTCATTTTAATTAATGTAAAACCAATTTGCGTTAATCATTTTGTTTGAAAGCTTAAAAGACATGATAAACATATGACTAATGCAAAAATGCAAAACAATCAATCATTGGGGGGGGAACAAAAACAACAATAATAATATTTTTACAACAGTTGTAATACCCACTTTTGATCACAAAATACTTGTACGAGGGTCATTCATAAAGTTTCAGGACAGGGGCTGTAACTCTAACATTTTTCACATAAGTTTCGGATATTTATATCAATAATAACATAACATTTGTCAAATCATCTTGCATTAAAATATCTTAATGGTTACTCTGTACATTGAATTTCGTAAACAATGCGTTGATACTGCACGAAGCAGTTTATTACGTCATTTTGACGTTAGCTAGAATTGAATCATAAAAGGTGCCAATTTTGTTCGAGTTAATTGCGAATTCAATACACATGAAAAACTGCCTAACTGCTTCATTTGTTAATGAAATCTATTTATAGTACGTTTTATATTAAAACATAAATTAATTTGTTTTACCAACTTCTATATATTTATTTTTGACAAATGCGACAATATAATGCACGCATTTACCATTGAGTTAAGCTTATGATTGTTGTTAAGCTGTTTAAAATATCGCTATGTTATTTTTTTTTCAATATGTAAAAAAGTTAAAACAACTTAGCATTTATAAATAACTATTGCTTGAATGTGAAAAGCCTGTTTTCCAGAAAGAAATAATTTTTATAATCACACAACATGCCTTGAAACATTTAAATAGCCGAAATCTTCGCTGTAATGTTTGACGTTCATGCTCAATTTGCGTATAAAGCAGCTCACGTGAATGTTTTCATATTTATTTTTTCTTGCATGCAATCACATTGCCACTTTTTAAATCAAAAGTTTTGCGCATCGCCAGTCGTGTTGTAATTGTATCTTTTACTTCAAATTACTAAAAAACTAAATTATTATCTTTGAATACTATAAAATGATTAGTGGGTGACATAAAAATGCTCCATAATGCTAATTATGCGTTTACAATAATTTGCATAAAATAAAAGTATAAAAAATAACAAAGTGAAATTTTAAACATAAATCTGAAATATAAATGAACAAAATATTGCAAAGTTTTAATAGAATAACTTGATTTTTAGAAAAGTTACAGCTCCAGTCCGGGAACTTTATGAATGACCCTCGTACATCACACACACGCGCTCACACGCGCGTACGTAGATAACAAACGCATACGGCTACATTTGAGTGTCATTTGAACACACATTTTAAAATCTAAAGTGTTTTGTATATACTTTGTTTAATATTTAAGTGTTAATACATGTACAATCAATGCATTCCACAAAATGCACAGGATTATAAAATAATCGATATTTGTATTCATAATTTATCGTATGGACAACAGAATAATGGGTTTTCTAATAAAAAATATTTTGGAAGAAAAATCCTGTTTAATCTCAGTGTTCTACTGAAACGCCTCTAAAGATTATAAATTGTTTTTGTGAACAATCAGGTTAATGCGATAAATATGTCGCTCCTAAAAAACTTAAAAAAGTAAATTCCATCCAACAGAGTTACATTGACCACATAAGCGACATATGTGCTATTATGATTTCTACTTTTCAATGTTTGTTTGTATTTTATAGATACATATAATAAAAAGATTTTAAAGAAAGATGGTATGGTGTTATTATTTGAGTACACGTGTATATTGTCTGCACAACGTTATTTTTATAACATGTGTTAAACTGTGCAATAGTACACGTCAAGTTCAGTTCGTTTCTAACTTCAGTTGACGTGCAAGACATATTAAATGACAAATAAAGGGTGATTCTACAAAGTGTCGTTGTTCACGTTTGCTGTGCTTTCTGAAGCATCGCTATTATTTCTTTGTTTTCAATATTCTTTTTCCCATATGCGAGAGCAGAATCAATTGCTGTAATGCCCCACAAGTCTTTCAAATTCACATTCGCATTGGCATTATAATACAAACATGTGCGATAGCATTTAAATTACCGTATTCTGTAAATACGTGTAATAATGTTTTCTCATATTCGCCCCTAACATTCACATTAGCTTTACTGTCCAGTAGCTCCGTCATCACATCACATTATATACGAAAGGCTGGAAGATGGAGGGCTGAACAGTTTTAAGCGTCCATTAGATTTACATCTGCACCATATTTTAAACAGGTTTTGACAGCAATGATATGACCATAGTCAGCTGCAATGTGTTTTGGTGTTTTCCCAGAGTTGTAACTGGCATTGACATCGACTTTATTATCGAGCCATCCTTCTTCATATCACTGTTACTAGGAGCGATGGCAAGAAGGAGGGCTGTTTGATTGCAATTGTCTATCATGTCCACATCTGCACCATTACTCGAACATGTTTTGAGATAATTTATTTTATCTTATTCTGCTGCATTGTGTAATGGTGTTTAAGCAGTATTGGGCCTGTCACTGGCATGTAAGTCTGCTTCACAACCCAGCAGCTCCTTCTTCACCTCACTGTGTCCAAGGTAGGATGCAAGGTGAAAGGCTGTTTGTTTGTCATCGTTCAACGTGTGTACATCTGCATCATATTTCAAATACGTTTTGACAGCATTCAGATAACCGTATTCTGCTGCGATGTGTAATTTTGTTTGCCAAGTAGTCCCTGGCTTTCACGTCAGCCTTCCTGTACAGCAGCTTCTTTATGACATCACTGTGTCCACCAAAGGCAGCAAGGGGAAGGGCTGTTTGGTTGTCATATTACACTATGTTCACATCTGCACCATATTTAAAACACGTTCGGACATCATCTTGACGACCGTTTTCTGCTGCAATATGAAATGCTCTTTTCCCCAAAAAAATGTCATTGGCTTTCACACCAGCTTTACAGTCCGCAGTTCCTTCATCACATCCCTGTGTCGGCGGTAGGTTGCAAGGTGGAGGGCTGTTTGGTTGTTATAACACACTATGTTCACATCTGCACCATATTTCAGACACGTTTTGACAGCATCTAGATGACCGTATTCTGCTGCAATATGTAATGCTGTTTTATCATATGTGTCTCGGGCATTCACATCATAATTACAGTCCAGTAGCTCCTTCATCACGTCACTGTGTCCTCGGCATGCTGCAATATGGAGGGCTGTTTGGTTGTTATAATACACAATGTTCACATCTGCACCATATTTCAAACACGATTTGACAACATCTATGTTATCTAATTCTATTACATAGTATAATGGTGTTTGCCTAAAATTGTCCCTGACATTAACATCAGCTTTGCAGTCCAGCAGCTCCTTCATCACGTCACTGTGTCCTCGGTAGGCTGCAAGGTGGAGGGCTGTTTGGTTTTTATTACACACTATGCTTACATATGCACCATATTTCAAACACGTTTTGACAGCATATAGATAACCGCATTCTGCTGCATAGTGTAATGGTGTTTTCCCATGTTTTTCCCTAACATTAACATTCGCTTTACAGTCCAGTATTACCGTCATCACGTCACTGTGTCCTCGGTAGGCTGCACGGTGGAGGGCTGTTTGGTTGCCATCGTCCACTATGTTGACGTCTGCACCATACTTCAAACACGTTTCGATAGCATCTAGATGACCGTATTCTGCTGCATAGTGTAATGGTGTTTTCCCATGTTTGTCCCTGGCATTAACAGCAGCTTTGCAGTCCAGCAGCTCCTTCATCACGTAACTGTGTCCTCGGTAAGCTGCAAGGTGGAGGGCTGTTTGGTTGTAACTATACACCATGTTAACATCTGCATCATATCTCAAACACGTTTTGACAGCATCTAGATTACCTCTTTCTGCTGCACAGTGTAATGGTGTTTTTCCAAAATAGGCCCTTGCATTCACGTCGGCCTTCCTGTCCATCAGCTCCTTCATCACGTCACTGTGTCCATTGTAGGCTGCAAGGTGGAGGGCTGTTTGGTTGTATTTATACACTATGTTCGCATCTGCACCATACTTTAAACACGTTTTGACAGCATCTAGATGACCGTTTTCTACTGCAAGGTGTAATGCTGTTTGCCCTAATTTGACTCTGGCATTCACGTCAGATTTACTGTCCAGCAGTTCCTTCATCACATCATAGTGTCCACCAGAGGCTGCCAGATGAAGGGCTCTTTTGTTGTCATCGTCCTCCATGTTCACATCTGCACCATACATCAAACATATTTTGACGCCATTTAGATGACCTCTTTCTGCTGCAAAGTGTAATGGTGGTTTGCCAGTATTGTCCCTGCCATTCACATCAACTTTTTTGTCCAGCATCTCAGTCATTATATTACTGTGTCCACCATATGCAGCATAATGAAGGGCTGACATGCCGTCACTGTCTTTCACGTTTACACGTGCACCATGTTTTAGCAAACACCTCGCACAGTCTATTTTGTGTGAACTGGTCGCTACTATCAGTGGGTATGAGAACCTTTTTGGCATACCTATCGTGAAAGGAACTTTCTTGTTTTTGTTTTAGGCTGCATTTTCTATTCAAATGCGCTCTGTCCGACTTTAAAACATTAGACAGCAGATGGGGCAGTTTATCTATAACCACACAAACAGAGTCACTAGAAAGTTTTGCAGTATTATTCAGAAGCAGTTCTGCAAATAAAAAGGTATATCATTATGATATGTAGCCATTGTAGGATAATTAAAAAGCCTGACTACTAGGTTCTTATCGACAATGTATTTTGTAAATAACTCCACAAAGGACTTGTTCCTAAAAGCTTCGTGTTCCACAATACCTGAGTCGACATGCTTGTTTGAAAATGACCGTCTGACCGTTTTTACAAGACGATCTAAGAATATCCCTGACTGTTGCTCCCCAGTCCATACTTCGCAAATAAGAAGTTTGATAAACTTCTCACACAAGTCAATGTACATTCTCTCTGGGATCAGTACTTGCAAATCACTTTTTCCCGTTTCGATTATTGTTACGCGTTTCATAAGAAAGTCACGCTGACAAAGTTTAATGCATTCCCGTGTTTTGTACTTGCCTAACACAACACCTACCATTTCGCTTATCACATTGTGAGAGAACGTATATTCTCCTGAATCATTTCTATATAGCAAAAGAAATTCAGTGTATGCTTTCAGAGAAAACATAAAAGTTTCAATAAACTCGTGGTTGATACGTATTCCGAAGCAATCGGCTATGTTTTGAATATGTGCAGACACGTTCTGTGGATTTTGCAGATCCGTTTCGTTGATAGTATGATTAGTTTCGGCCCATACTGCTACTAATGCAATAAACTTGTAAAACTTATCAGTTTCTATAGGTTTGTACAACTGCTCAATATAGGTCTTAAAGTGGTACTTTGAAGAAATCAGAACCATGGCGTAATAATGACTTTGTAGCAAATAGTACAGCACATTCAGGAAATCCGAACACACAATCTTTTCTCTCATGCGAGCTAAAGTTAAATGCACCTCTTGCCTCAGTAACACACATATTTACATTAACATCAATTTGATCAATACCGTTTCGTTTAAGTATGGCAGTCAATATGTGGTTCATTTCGTCTGTCGACAAATTCCTGGAATCTAGCTGAACAGTGTACCCAGCAGTTTTATGGAACATTCTTATTTGGTCCATTTCGTACTTTACTTCTTCTTTGATGTAACGTCGTGAAGTGATTATCACCCTCAGCTCTTTTTTCTTTGCACATTGCTCAATGTCATTAAGAACTGTTTTCCATTCCCTCAGCCGTTCATCGTCAAGAGATATTCCGCCAAATATATCGTCTTTGATCACCGTAGTAAAACATCGAAGCGACCAGTCGACATCCTCCCAGTCACGAACACTCTCCAGTTTGATGCAATTTTCCTTCTCTGTGCCCCCCTCAAGAGCAAGGTGTGCAGCCATTGCTGTTTTTCCTTCCCCAGGATGCCCAGTCAAAATTAGTAAGTATTTGTTTAGCAGTACTGTTGCTGCTTCTTTATAGAGTGATGTCTTGATGAAATAGCTGTCAGCTTTTACCTCAAGAAAGCGTACTGTTGCATCTGTAATTATTATTAGTTAATTAATTCGTGCATGATATATTTGCGAGTTTGCATTTAACATCTATTGCATCTGTTCGAAGTCAAGACATTTTCCATATCTATTGATGTAGCAAAACATAAGTTTACTAAAGCTTGGTCACAGGAAGGACAGGCAATTCGAAATTGAAGGTCACACATGTAGAAAAACATGTTACATTGTACATGTATACAGACATGCACTTCATGGCTATTTTATTAGAACATTTCATTGTTATGCTTAGATTATTCTGCACCATAAATATTTCCTACACATCTAGGCTACATGAGAATAGTATTTCTTAATTTCATATTAATCACATATTACATGTCAAAGACGTTCGCCAAACAATCGTGTAACATGAAGTACGTACATGTATGTAGGTGGACAATATTATAGCTTTGTTCGAGGGAACATGCTTGAATTATTCATCTCCAGAAATATGTCGTACATATGTATGCTTGATGTAGTTTACATAATGTGAAATTTTATCCTAATTGAAACATATGTAAGTAATTTGATGCACACCCTTCTAATACCAAAAACAAACAGACTATGTTTCTTGCACATTTATGCTCCACGTACATGTAGATAAATTATGTCAATTTCTAGCTTACAGTCAAAACTGTGTTAAGCAGCCACACCAGGGAAGCACAAAAGGTGGCTGCTTAAGGCAGGTGGCTGCTTAACACAGGTGAATATCAGTACAAATTTAACATTTGGGAACATTTTGTTTGGCTGCTTAAGACAGGTTGGTTGCTTAATAGAGGTGACCGCTAACACAGGTTTGACTGTATGTGATGTTTATAGTGTCAATTAGTTTTATTCAAAACTTGGCATAAAATGAGATGGTTTCTACCTGGAAAAGTGGAGTGATTAATATAAGAATTAAAACTTAAAACTATTGTAAATCTTTATACTTTGAAGAACATGGTCGGATGGACAGACGGAAGACATGTGCTTTAACATAGTATGACTGAAGGTCTTTTTGGGGTATAAAAAATAATATTATAATTTAAAATCATAAAGATTTATTATTTTCTGATTTGGGGCTATTTTGTTTACAAAGGGGTGTAGTATGTTTTCCAGTAAATATGAGTGCTATACACCATTCTCCCAAATCTCCATAATTCTAATTCAAATCTCCTGGTTTCTATGGTTACCTTTCTGGTGTTGCCCAGGAAGTATGCGGCCACGTGGGTGGGGAGAATGTTTTCTAGCAGCATCTTGTTGAGTGCCGCCGTGCGTTTCACCTCTTCCTCCTCCAGGGCGCACTGACGGCGCCAGATAAAGTCCAGGCGGTTCGTACATTCAACCTGACGTCAACAGAACAGTTCAACTAATTACCGTAATTATGTTATGAAGAATGTTTATCTTGTGTTCTCAATTGTTTTACAACAGGAAACAGTATGGGGTTTTAACCTTTTTCTTAAATCATATTATAATTTATGTACATGTATGAAATGCTTGTTTGGTGATTTTTGACACTTTGTTTGTTTTAATACTAATCAATTCACATTACTGTATCTGTTGCCATGTGATATTCTTACTCTAGTTTTGCTGACCAAAACTTTACCATTGCAGGGTACATTAATTTCAGCCAAGGAGGTACTCATTTGCCTCTGTACTTTTTTTCCCTTGCTATTGTTTATATGCTGTCATGAGTAACAACGTGCCTATTTACCTACACTTTATACTATGAAATAATTTTGTACTGTGAAATATTATATATACAAACTGGAAAAAAAAGAAAAAAAACAACAACAAAACTTCAGCCATGAAGCAACACATGTCCTACTCAAGGGTGAAATCATGACCACTGGATTAGCAGAACACCACCTTCATCAACTAAGCTTTATGGCCAACCCCATATATTTGTGTGAAAAACATAGAAATATAAAGAATCTTGCGTACCTGTCTGTCAAGTACTGCGATGGTGACTAGGAGTATTGTCAGATACATGGAGGCCTGGTCCGCCACACTCATCGTGCTGAAATACCTAAACAACAACAACATAACTATTCAGTTTATTGTGGTAAAAAATAAACATCTCTGGAAAGAAAAAAACTCACTCAGGCCAACAAAAATTGATCTTCTGTTTCTCAGGCACTGGCACATTCCTTTTTTCTCCCCCGCTTCAATAAATTTATTCAAAGAATCGTGCCCATAATTTCGTCAAACTTAAATTTGTTTTAAAAAATCTGACGCAAAAAAATGTCGCCCCCTAACATTCTTTTGTTTTTAAAAAGTGCCTGAAAAACAGAAGATCAAAAAAATTTGGCCTTACCA
>Ga0224511_10003854_pt1 | contig 11051 bp, 3 predicted proteins | sample SF_May12_sed_USG_2_FD_169988 | JGI IMG/M metagenome (GOLD analysis project Ga0224511, IMG submission 169988) | Sediment microbial communities from San Francisco Bay, California, United States - SF_May12_sed_USGS_8_1 | ecosystem: Environmental > Aquatic > Marine > Sediment | place: USA...
TCTGTGTGTTTTTGTACGGGCCATTTTGTCATGGTGCCCATAAACTTGACTTGTCCACATTGTTTACAACATTTTTTCTTTGAACATCTCCTCCATTTATTTTACCCAGGGGTATAATTTGAGTTGAACAACTTTGGTAGAGGTCCTCTTGATGATGCTATATACGAAATATGAATACTCTGGGCCTTGTAGTTTCAGACAAGAAGAGGTTTTTAAAATTGCATTTTGAAAACCTATTTTTGACCCCGTGACCTACTTATGCAAACAACTGGAACGGTTAGAACACATTTGGTAGAGGACTACTCAGGGATCATTCCTGTGAAGTTTGGTCAAAGTCCAATAATTGGTTTCAGTGAAGATGTTGTTTAAAGAAATTGTTGTCGGACTGGCAGACGCACGGAAGGACCATGAACGACGGAAAATGGGCCATCACAAAAGCTTTTTTTGTGCTCAGGTGAGATAAAATGAGACCACAAAGTAGACATGCTTTTAGGGAAGACTCCCTTTCAATGGCTATTTATTATACAAACTAACGTTTGTAACCTATATGTATAATGCTGGCTACTTTCCTCGCTATATTAGAGAATGACTAGTTATCAAGCTTATAGTATATCTTACAGGGTAACGCGGGAGAAAAACAATTATTTTACACAATTTCAAAATACTGTTTGTGGTATAAGGTAATAACTAAGCTTCAGCTACATAGTAGTTATTACATTTGCCTGAACGGGTAGATTCTATTTTTAACTATTTCTCTGTTTAAAGTTCGATGACCCTCCCATTATTATGTTTTATGATAACAACATATTGCTTTACACATTAAACAAGTTTCGCTTAAATCTAAATTTCAGATATTTGTTTTCATCAATGTGTCAAAAAGTTGTAAAAACGGCGCTTCCCTGACTCAAGCTGTTGATAGAGAAAGATAAAACTCCCCCCCCCCAAATGTATCAAATTGCTCAAAGAATTGCACTATTTTCAATTAACATATATAAGTGTTGTTGTTGTCTTATTTTTTATGTAAATATAGTTGAATACTATTTATGAATTATAATATGATATACATTCTAATATAAAATCTAAACAAGACCGATGACCTTATAATTTGATTTGATTTTTCACTCAGGTAAGACATTAGCTGTTGGTATACAAAAAGTGGGAACTTCCGCGATACCCTTAACAGAATAAACTTGGGCATGCAATACAAGGCTGGTGTACCGTCAGTTGGTAGTTGACGGGTAGAGTTGTGTACCTGCTCAACAACGAGTCATTTTAAATACCTGCGTAAACAATTTAAGTGTAGGAAGAAAATGTGTCGGATGGACAACTGAATTATATGGGTGGTCCACTCTTACATTTAAATTGTGTTCTTTATATAAATTAAAGATACATGTATGTCGAGAAGAAGCTGACAAAATCAAGTTTAAGGGCACCACTCTTTAGTAAAATATCGGTGTAGTAAAGTTCATTTAACTTCATTCATTATTTGTACATACTTATAAATTTATCTTTGCAACAATAGATTCATATCAATTCAGTTATAAGTCAAATGTAACAGTTAAATAACGAAATCAATGTTTAAATTCATTTTTACTTTTTGAATATTGCCGTTTATGGTTTTTTTGTTCTTCGTGTACTTGTTTGAAATAATACCCTGAAAGATACGACTGTATTATCATCGAACATTATTTCTCAGGCGAAGAAGAATGTGGACGCCAAGGATTGGGCAACTCGAATTGTCTGTAAAGTATCGAGTTATAATAAATCTTGAAAACATAAATCTTAAATCTTGATGGTATTTCTTATATTGACACTCTAGTTGTATACCCACATAAGTCTCAGTAGTGCATGCAGGTGTTGATTTGTGATCCTAATCTATATTTCTCGGAAACTATATATAAACCGACTCGATTGGATTTAAATTATTGTGAACCATTATACTTCGCACGAGTATGTACAATTTAATTCATCTGTATTGCTAACTAAGTCTAGTTGAAGATTGATAGACCTATTCAGGTTGAAAAAATGTCCGTATAACAAATGTTCTGCTATACGGTAAATAGTTAATTGTAACTTTCTATTTGGAATCGTAAGAATATTATATATTTTGTGTTCAATATGTTCGCTATTTGTGTTACCCGAGTTGTTTCAAAGTCTTACTTCTAACCTTAAACCATTAAACATATGATGTGCTAGTTGATACATATTAACTGTTATTGTACGTTAAAAAGTCAGAAAAAAACATTATTTGATAAGGCACGCCTTGTAATTGTTTACCGACTGCTAATTGATGAGACGCCCCTGTATGCTCATCTGCCAGGAGTACATTGAACCCAAACTGTACGGGTTTTTATCAGTATACACCAGTGTATTGAAGTACATCAGTTGGTGTTGAATACCTTAATAATTTCAGGACTTAGCGAATGTTTTGTTTGGTTTCCAATGTTAACTAAACTGCATTAATTAAACGGGTCACTTAAGACTTTATCCAATCAGAAATTTAAACAAATACCGCATAATATAAATGGAAGAGATGTTCAAACAAAGAATGTTGTAAACAATGTAGATATGTCAAGTTTAAAGGCGTCAGTGGTGTGGCATCATGTATGTTGTTTACATTTGAAAATGGAGTTCCGTTCATGCGCTAGGGGGGGGGGCGTCAGTGGTGTGGCATCATTCACTACTACTGATGAACAGCTTCAAAAAAACCGAGGCTGCTGTTTTCTCATGCAGGCTATGCTTCCTGAGGGATTCCCCTTTCATCGGTTTAATAAAAAGAAACTCACAATTTACAAATGCTGGTAAATGGAAAAATGTGTCCACGTTCAAATATTGCCGACAAGGATAAGGAAAGGCACCAGGTAGGGACAGATTGAAATATCTTAACTGAACAAAGGACGTCAGTATTTCATGTATAACCAGATAAAAGAGCTCACTCAGCCATTGTATGGATGGTGTTTACGTTGACATCTTTTCTCAACTTTTTCGATTATTACACGAACACGAGTCCAGATAAAATAGTATAACGGACTAAACACGACTCAGCGTGGGTAATTTCTCGAGCTTCTTACGTTGTCAAGAAGTGCATAAACCAACGAATTGAATTCAAGATAACTAAATGTCTTACTTAAGATAACAATGCCAGGATTCACAAGGGAATTTGTGAAGATGAAGTACCATTTACCAAAATGAAGGAAAGCTGTCAAGGGAAAGTGCGTATGAATCAAACGTAAAATATCCAAGTCCAAAAGCCTGCATCACCTCTTGTCGGGGGTAATTTACAAATGGTTAAGTAATTATGTGTTTGTGAACACACTTTCGTTTAGCATCTGGTCAAATGTATAACTCCAAAAATACCATCTCCTGCATGGTTGGTTGGTCAAGTAGTTTTAATTTACGCCATGTTCAACCGTTGGTATTCTTTATCACGTAGGTTAGTGACCTAACTAGCGATTATAGATCAAGAATCAACCATCACGAAGGAAATGTGCTGCCACCCCCGAATGTTGCAACGCTTTTCACAGATTAGCAGAAAAACTGCAAGTTTTAAATAACTTTTTTTAATAAATCAATTTAGGGCATATTAATTGCCATGTGATAGCGTTTAATGCCAAAACAACGTGTTATCAAGACAATATAGGTTATCGAAGTTTTAATTAAATTTCAGAAAAAAATTATATCTGAAGTAACATCGCGGGAGGATTTTTGTTATTAAGTTGACATGATTTTTTTCGTCTGCCATTTTTCTAAATTAAACGTGTCTTTTTCTGTTTATACGTATATTCCAATTATCCAGACAGGGATTAAAAAAAACGGAAAATACATAGTTTATACAGATTTATTTTTAAAATAATACATGTTAAATATTTTTTGTTCTGACAGATTTAGTTATTACTAACAAGTTTTGATATTAACTTTTCACTGAAATCGACCGATAAATAGTGATAAAGTAAAACAATCTAATTCAATTGAGTTAAATGTTAATGTATTATTTTTCTACTTCAAACAGACCCGTTCAGGTATGTAAGTTTGTCGTTGTCGAAATAAAGATAAGTTTCAAGACACATAACTAATTTTAACGTAAAGGCGCATTATTACCAATAAAATAGTCGAAACACTCGCAGTTAGGAAAATTGATACGAAATCCGTTCCAACATGACGCTAATTACTTCCTGCAAGTTATGACACGATAAAACAGAGATAACACGCTTTGTATTCAACACTTGAAGACGGCAGTCCTGATATGATTTTCATCAGAAAACCACTTCTTAATCCACATATTCGTTTGTACGTTATGTTGTTTATAAATTCAATTCCAAATACTTGAATATATAAAATATTTGAGGCGAGCATGTTAGATTGAATGAATTACGACGTACGTCAGTTATCCTACATTTGTACTTTGTGTCATCGTCGGTTATCCCCCGTTACATTACTCCACTATGCTGTGTTATGTACCGTGGGCCATTTGGTTAGGACATCTCGTAATCATGAATAATTAATGAGACATTTTCATTGGTTCAAGGAAACCACCGTAGATAACTAGCCAATGAAATTATGTTTAATATCTGAGGTTTGGTTTACCATTCTAAACATGCGTTGTTTTCTATTTAAAGTAAGAAAATAAGACGTCATTGAAATTGAAGAGTGTTGTATTGTAACATGGGATTTCATTGGAAGAAGATTGGTCTCCCCTGCCTCATACATATTCATGAAATCGATAGTTTGCTAGTCAAATTGCCCACGGTACTGTACGTTTGCAGTGTAACGGAAGAAAGGACTGTGGTTGCCGACGATGAGTTAATGTATTACTGCTAATAATTGAGATAATAAAATATGTCAGAGTCTGAACAAAATGTTGTGCTTGAGTTTACATCGTATTGTTAGGTAAAAGAAAGTTTAATAAGTGCGACAGCGTTTATGGTAATTCTGTTTAATAGGTGTAAACCCACGAAATGGCAAAAAATCATATCCGTGTTGAAACCCGTTATGGACTGAAATGATCAGTGTATATTTACTTCTTTAACCGCAAACATAATTATTATATTATCCATTAGAACTAGAAAAAAACTTAAATGAATTCCTTTAAATAGTACAAACTGGCAGAATATATTATACCTGATGAGGTATCACATATGATATCACAAAACATGATATAATCAATACACATACATCACCCAAATTCAACCTACATTACCTATAGCTGTACATTACAGCTGTTACGGAACCTATTTTCATTACAAATCCCTTAAAAGTTGATGTATATTGAAATTCCAGGATGTGTCAGCGGCATAAAATGTAGACATGCTAATAATTTGTTGTTTTGATAAAGATCATAAAATCCAAACGGGGTAAATTTAAGATAATTATCAAAGTATAAACGTTTTTATAAGTAATTGTTATGTAAATAAGACTTTTCTTATGTGTCATCTAAAATCGATTCTGTATATTATATATGTTAATGTTTTGTATTTACTATTATGTTATATATTGTATGATGTCAAAGTTTATATAAGTTTATGGAATGTTAATCTTTTTTTTTAAGTATAAGGCAATATAGACATGTGTGTCATGATTTCAAACTGATTGCCGTGAATTGCAGATTCACTTTAGACAACGCAATAAATTACGTCTAGAATCAAAATAAGAGTGGTTTGAGACATTTATCAGCTAGTGTTGACGTGTCAACCATTTAATTACAATATATACAGACACTTTATATGTCAAACACATCTGCAGTGATCTTTTTAACATTGCAGACTTACGACCCATCACTCAACACCTATTTGCATGCCAACGTTACATTATCTTAACAAAATGTATCAATTAATTAAGGCAAAGTAATAGTTCAGAAATCTTTATTCGAACTTTCTAAAATGTATACACAATGACATTTCGATTGTCATACGACATTGTGCTTTATAGTTCATATTATTGCAAAATTACAAAACTGATGAAAGGGAAAGCCCCCAAGTTTCATTAATAAATCATTTAAATGCAAATTCTTCGGACGAAATGTGTCGACAAACCCATGAATGCTTCTAGGTCGTTGCAACATTTGGTTCGTCGAGCTTCACTAGAACCAGACTTATCGCGTCGTCTTGTACCAAACCTCACGGAGACAGTGTGCCGCCCTCGGTGGGGTTCGAACACTGACACTTCGACGAGTCCGATGTTGTATCGACTGATCAAATATGGGACCTAATTTGTTTGTCAATATAAAGGTCATTTGCTGGTTTGTCGACGTCAAAATTACAGTCTTGTTTATCCCCTATAATGCAATTTAAATTTTTAAATTTGTATTTCTGACTTGGTCTTAATAAAACAGTTTCTATATATCTTTAACATAGATAAATGGAAATAAAAACAATAAACTAAGATGTGGTGTTGTGTATTTATCCAAATGTGGATAAAGATATGACATGGAAACGTTTTGTTTAAAAAAATCATAAAACACTAAGTGTTTACTCAAGTACTGTTCTTAAATACGTTTGGTAATATATAAGAAACTTTAAACTGATGAAAGGTTACAAATTGTGTGGCCATAGAGCGACAATTCTCATGTTATGCGATTTCGGATTCTAGAGAATTGTCAATGGATAGAAGACATGCTAATTCATCAATGGTGTGCCTTTGCCGTCCCGAAACATATACGAAATACAAAACTATTGCTTGTAAAACTAGTTTCTGTGACACTAGATCCCAAACCGCAGTTAAATCCATTTATTAGTCTGCATATCAACATTACGTTCCATTGATTCTTTAGTTAAATTAAACTGTGGCACAGAGCAGCTCTAATATGAAAGTTCTAGTATCAATTTAAAAATGGTGGTATAGCTTTTCTGGGAAAAGAACACTTTCTCTAAATAAAATGTAGGCCTCATTTGCAACAGATAGAAGAGTCAGCATGTGTCAAGGTATGCCTAAGCGTGAGCCTTATGTGTTTTGTTATGCATGTATTTTACCTTAATACATCATCATAAGACACTGTTTAATCTAAATTTATTTAGATCGTAAATGTGTGATAACACTTATAGCATTCAAGCATTTCATTCTCTCATTTACCAGAGGGAATCGTACGGAATAACTCGTTTATCGTTTTCTTTGTTTGTTCCATATTAATTCTGAGGGTCGGAAAAGAAATAGCACTCAAGAGTAAACGTTAATTATAACAAGCGCATTTAATTATCACTGGATCATTTGTAATAAATGTTTAATCAGCAGGTCTCATTGTATTAATTATATCACGTTTGTAGTAAAGCTTATTCGATAAATGTTCTAATAAAAATACTTACTATGATTGCAAAATACGAATACATTAACAAAGATGTATGTATTAAACTAAGACTAAAGGGTAAATTGTACAAATCTTAAATTGTGTATAAAATGATGCAGAATTAAACTTAAAAGTGGTCATCTCCTTAGAAAACAGCGCAACAAAATTGCTCAGAACGATATGATTTTGTGTTGTTTAAAGGCGCATTAGTGTTCAGCAATAATAAATTATTCCAATCGTTTTTACAAGAAATATGTGCATAAAAGTTGAAAATTAACCGTGTCTTTAGCAAGACTTTATTGTTGATAATTATGGATGAAAGAATATGGATGCAGATGGATAAAGAAGCCGTGTTTTACTATGCCGTTTTGGCGCCTTAAATCGTTCGGTGTGACTCATAAGCTCCAGTAACCGTTCGGATTATACATACTCTTGGACGTTTGGTGCATTCTGGGTGATAAAGACATTTCAAATTTCAAATCGATGCGTCTCCGATATCGCCAATTGCTTTTCGCGCCAAAATATGAAACATTTTCCCACTGGGCTACTTAAAAAAATTGTATATATTTATTTTATTTTTATCTTAACAGCAACTTATAATTTAAACGAAAGTAGGCCGTCAATAGTAATGTTACTCTAAACTGTTTTAATGGAACACTATTTTTTGATATTATATTTAATGATTCTGAACAATAATGCGCCTTTAATATCATATATTTCAACATATAATTGTTAATATTTCGTAAAATGTCGTGAATTTTATGTTACAAAACAACGCAGAAAAATGCAAACACTGTGTAAGGATTGTCTGCTCTCTTCGTGCGCATATTGAGTATGCCGATTTCCAAACCTCCCTCTGAACGTTATACGCAATATGCGCACGAAAAATAGCAATCAATCCTTAAATATACTCGTCCATGTCTCGTAAGGACGAACCATATCCTTTTGGTACTCAGTATTCTGCGGATGGTTTAGGTCGCACACAGTACGCTAAGGACCGGTTAAAGAACAAAAAATATCCTGCCTTTTGAACATACACATCAAATTTAGCATGTAAATGTGCATTGTTTACCTAGAAACAGAAACAATATAACGCAATAGCTTAAATAACACTACATGTATATGTTTACCTGAGTTCGCTGGGCTTGCGCATATAAATGACAATCAAACATACATACGGGTTACATTTTGTGTTGGGATCTTATACTTGTAAAACAAACCAAAATCAACAACGAAATACAAATACTACAATTTACAGAGTTCGTTTTGCCTACAGGTGCATAAACTAGAACGTTTTTAATCAGGATTTAGATAAGAGAAACACGCATTGTTGGTTTAAACTACGAGGTAATCATATATTAGTTTAGAAATATCCGATACTTATAATTAGTATCAAAACATTCCAGGTCAAATTCCAAAACAAAGCTCGTCTTTTAGCAAATACTGACGAGCGTTATTCGATTATTAATTCCCCTCATTTCCAGGGGTGAATAAAAGACTGAATTTTATTTAAGCACACTAAATGCCTTGCTTAAGATACCAATAAGAGCACATAAAGGAAAGTATGCAAATAAAGTAGACGTTAAAGTCGATTTACAACATGTAGTGCGAACGCCAACACGGTGGTCAGGATAGTCTTCCATTTAAGTAAATATAGCATCTCCTGCCTTCCATATGTCTTCGTCGAAATATGAGCTAACAAGAACTTTTTTTGGAAAACAAATTGGTGCTAAACGACCCGTGCATGACAGGATTGAAGATTTCTACGGCCATCTTATTAACCACTGTACTATGCTTTCCCACAACCAAGTGTACTCTCAGTGTTGTATTTAAAACCAAGGACTGTTATTTATATCACGTGCCATCTCTGCTTAAACAGCGCTGTACCATGCTTTTAAATATTGGTCTTCTGTTACTTTATCACCAAACAACAACAATCAAATGTCATTAACCAGTTATGAAAATATATGTAGCGATAGAAAAAAGATTACTGTTTCCTTTATAAACGCGCTGTTGTAAACACCTTTATTGAGAGGTTCGACTTACCTTTCCCTTTCATCAGTTTTTTTTATTATTACTACTACTGAGACGACGATAATTTACCCACTAATAGATTTTTAATCTGTACTATAGATATTTGAAGGACTACAAGTTCTAGTGTACGTAGTTGGTTTTGTATCAATTACAGAGCTTGTTCTACAATACTGAGTTCAAATATATTTAATGAGCTTTGCTTACAACGTTTCGTATTGGACGAAGTACAATTTAACCCCTTGGGTAAACAGCGAGCCAAAACCGCTTCGCCGAAAAAGACATCGATCACCAATGTCTGCGTTGTGTGAAGGAAAAATAAGAATATGTATTTGATATAGCCTGTAGAGCAGGTGTATTTGCTTGATTTCACAAAACATAGTTTCTACTTTGTTTTGACGCATATCTAGGAATGATTTGCTGCTCAAATCTGACAAATAACTGTCATAATAATCATTTTTGTGATAACGTATTTAATTACCGATCAAAAGAATATTCTTCAAAGTGCATAATTCTAGTGATAAAAATGAAAGGGTTTATTCAATGCAACCCGGCTTTGTTTTTTAACGTCATTTTGTCTGCTGAGTAGATCGTCCCTTGTCTATAATATGACAAAATGTCATTTGGGATTGTGTCAAAAATGTTAACGTGATTCAGTATAGGTTTCTCTTCCATTTATATTGTTATATGTTTATTATGGGTTTATTTACCTTGAAGATAGAAATCAATTGTTTCTGCAATACAAATAGTATTTGATATTTTCCGCAGCTTTAATTAATTGTCTACCATTCTACTTTTTACTGTCTGAAATAAATTCTGAGCAAATTAAATCCCTTCATGATGTGTAGTTACGGCTTTCTTCCCATGACGTCATAGCGCAGCATTTTAAATGCCCTCATTTCAGCAATTCAGAAAGACAGCGCGTACATCTGGACGACATTTTATCAGCATAGGTAAGAGTGGGTTTTATCACAATAGGATGTGAACGATCAAACGCAAATTACGTATGTAACCTGACAGAGCTTCCTCTACAGTTGTAAATTAGCCGTATCGAACATTCATCAACGTCAATTTCAGCAAGTGCAAATTCCGTGTTTTTGTCGAAAATCTATATTCCGGAACCTTCGTGCTCTTTGAAATTCATTATAATGGATAGGGTGCATTAATGTTATCTGCAAACTTTAATAGGTATGCATTATTATATTAAGAACCTAAAATTGTACATTGCATTTGAATGATAAGTTACGTAATGCAATGTTTACATTTATTCACGTGAAATTTATTCAATAACTACTCTTGCTAACGTTATTTCTATTCGTCATGCTAGCATAAACCATTTCATTATCAATCTGTCGATCTCTAAAATCATGTTGTCAAGGGACGAATGTAAAAATACAATGCGTTAGCAGAGCATTATCAAACATTAACAAACTTTGAGATAAAGTTCTTATTTGCATTTATATAAAACTTATCTTTGTAAATTTGAAAATCAATGATATATGTGATCTTATGTAATCAAAATAAACGATACACCACAAAGATTCACTTCTGTATGATGTGGTTAAAGATTATGCCTGTATCTTTTGACCAAATTTGTTCACATCTTACTTTTTAGTTTTACCTAAGCAGTAAATTCTACTCCAGTAAATATGATAAAATGCCAAGCATAGTTATCCAAGCAATATAAAATATAACAGAATGAAGTGTTTGTTGAAGAAGTGTGGCCCGCAAATTTGGCATGTTT
>Ga0224511_10003855_pt1 | contig 11050 bp, 10 predicted proteins | sample SF_May12_sed_USG_2_FD_169988 | JGI IMG/M metagenome (GOLD analysis project Ga0224511, IMG submission 169988) | Sediment microbial communities from San Francisco Bay, California, United States - SF_May12_sed_USGS_8_1 | ecosystem: Environmental > Aquatic > Marine > Sediment | place: USA...
ATATAGTCATGTATTATGCAAAACTGTAAGAAAACAAAAATGAAATACAAATGAACAGTTAAACTGTAATAAACTTGCAAAGAAACTAACTACCTGTCTTTGAAGTCACTGATATGATAAAAAAGAAAATATATTAAATCCAACCTACTTTTTTTGTTCGGACATTCAATCTGTTATGCCTGTATCTTTTGACAGGATTTGTTTACATCTTACTTTTTAACTAAATCCTATTCCCGTAAATACAAGAAACTGCCAAATATAGTTATCCATGCATGTTAAAATATTACAGAAACTAGAAATGTGTCCATAGGACACGGATGCCCCCGCTAAATGCATTGACTATGTTTTTATAAAAGGCTCATAACTCTGTCAAAAATTAGTGGATTGTAACCCAAATCGAACTTGACCTGTGTTTTGATATTATATATCAACATACCAAATTTGATGCAGTCTTTCAAAAGTTATTGAGCAGACACCAAATTTTGATAACGGACGGATGGACGGCCGGACAGACAGGGGTAACACTTAATGCCCCTCCACCATTCTTCAAATGGCAGGGGCATAAAAACAACTTTGGTGTTTGGCTTTGTTTATGTTTCAATTTAACTGCAATAACTTTGAAACTGGGACATACTTCTTCATCTCCTGTTTCTTCCGAAGCTTTTGTTCTTCTTCCTTGACCTTCTGGATTTCCGACTGGGAGTAGCGAGGTGTGCTAGTTTTCGATGCTTTCTGTGTCACATCACCTTTGCTTGACTGAAATGTGAATTTTTTGCTTGAATATTTGTGTTTCAGCAAGTGAAGATTTTCAACATAATCTGTGCAATATTTAAAGCTTTTTGCTCTCTGAATGATGCTGGAAATCAATAATCACATTTTTTAATACTTATATGACAGATAACATTGGTGTTGTTGTGTTTCACACAAATTGATCAAAACCAAAAACACTTGTAAGTTTATCACTTTATCACTACTGAAAATATACATGTATGTGAAAATAAGATGGACTAAAAATCAAATCACAATCACAATCAAAATGTCTGTTGCACTATTCACCTTGCTACCAACAGAAATATCCGACGCCTTGCTGCTCTTGAGTTTTCGCCGTGTGCCAGATGACGTACTAGAGGCTGGGGACGGTGGGGCGGGTCTCCTGGGGGGCTCAACCCTAGAATGGGAGTAAAATGGGGTGTTTTATTGTCTAGAAGTATGATCGTTATGAAACTTATAAATTCATCTTCAAATAGGAATGTGAAAATCTGTAAAACTTATAAATTTATTTTCAAATTAGACTGCAAAAATGATTTAAATTCATTAAGTCAGATGGTTTTATGAAAACCATACAATAATCTTAAAAAATATTTACAAATCTAAATAAAAATTTGAAAAAAAGGGAAAGTCCTCAGAAAACATAGCTTGCATGGGAATAATAGCAGCCTCGGTTTTCTTGACGCCACAGAAAACCAAAACAACATACAATCTACGATCCCAGAGGACCAGAAAATACATCCTCGTTTTTATTAAAGCACCATTTTTTCACTTTATCAGTGTACACTACACACCTGGGAGATTCCACCGGTGACCCTGCGATGGATGGACTGTCAGGTGGCTCCTCTGTGCCGCGCCGGTCACCAATCTGCGCAAAGTAGGGGATCGGGTCCTTGACCACCTTAAAGACACTCTCGTGGAATGCCGTGTCATCCAGCAGGCCTCTGAAGATTAAAGAAAAAAAAAATAATGATTTTTTTCTTTATATCAATGAACATTCAACATCTAAGCTTTTCTGCATAAATAAACAGTAATGTGAAATATTTGCAAAACATCAAAAACAAGATGCAAAATATCTACTTAATAACAGTGGTTTGACCTATCTACAACCTAAACAATGTTTCACATAACATGCTTTCTCGCATTTGTCAAAGCATCAGACAACATTTCAAGCCTTCTGTCAATAATAATTTATAATCAAGAAGATATGACAAAAATTCTGCTCACCTCAGCACATTGGCCATCACGCCAGAGATGACGTCGGCCTCCGACTTCTTGCAGTCGATGATTTCCGCCTTCTCCTTCACCTCCTCCGCCGCCTTCCCTGGCTTTTCCTGCTGCTCACTTAAGCACCTGAAAAAGAATGTCTCATCAAGGTCAACAATTGTACCAAGTAGAATTAAAAAATGTCAATCCATTATGAAATGGACAGTTTCACAACTGTCAATCATGATCATTTATAACAGTATATGGTCAATTTTAATCCAATGGATTAGGGTTATGATTGTCAGGTGACAATCTGACCTATTAAATACAAAAGAAATTGCAGTTCCTGATTCTGATCAACCTTATCACAAGATCAAAGAAAATATACCGCATTGGGAGGAGCTTGAAAATTTGTGGAACTATTGAATTATTCATTACAGTCCAAACAAGCTAAATCTGGGCATATAATATTGTACGCATAAACACATAACATAAAAAGGGACACCTATATCGAGCTCACTGCACGCAGGTTTTATAAAACATAAACTACTGTAAATGTCTTAATTTGTGAGAGCTTAAAATATCCTAGACTACTAACCTACTGCTGTGTATTTAGAATAACAACGTAAAACTCCTTACATTCTTAGAGATAGTTGATCAGTAAAACTGTAAAAAAAACCACCTCACACACTCACCTATCAACGTAGAATCTCTTATATTCATCTGGAAAGTTAATCTGGAAGGCCCGGATGTCGTGCGTCCGCGCCGTGAGTCCGAGGTGAAGTAAGAACGGGGTCGGCGGCTCCGGTTTCTCCCAGAGTAGGTCGTCTTTTCTGCGACGTTTCTCGCACTGGTACTTCTCCTCGTCAGGGGAGAGCTTACTGATTGGTGGGAGGGTCTGGGATAATAGAAATGGTGAAATGATGAGTTTTAACATAGTATAGTATTTTTTATCAAACGTAATAACATTGTTCAGGATTTATTAAACAGATTTAATACTGTGAAATCATTTTAATCATTGGACATTTAATTTCGTGTTTTTCATGGGTAGGGCAATCCAAGCATTTAAGATCCCAACAAAATATTTATTCACTTTAGTTGTATTGCGTATAATTTGAAATTTATGAATTCAAGTGTCCAAGGACACGTCCATCATATTCAACCACAATGGCAGCAAGAACTCTTTAATATAAAAAACATACCCTGTATTTGATGAAGTCATTATCACTGCTGCGCAGGTTAGCCTCATCCTCCATTGTTCTCAGCCTCGAGGGCGGTCGGGGGCCCTCCGACATCTCAGGACTGCCGACGCGCTTATCAGCATCGAGGTCGTTCTCTGTGATGGTGAACTCGTACTTCTGCCGCATCCTCTCGGCGTCCCACTCCGCCAGGCGATTCTTGTAGTCGTTGTATTCTACTTGATCGGTCACCTGAAAGTGAAGATTTAATACATTTGACCAGGGGTCTAATTATGCTCTTGAACCAAGCTGGGCATTGGCCGACGTTTCAATTACATGATGAATGATTCATGACCTTGCACGCCATTGTATTCCACTTGATTCTCTACCGGAAGTGATTATTTGATGATCTGAACTTTATTTTAAGTCTATAGGGCTTTCGGTCGAATTCCCTAAATGAAATTGTTTTGTACACTTTATATAAATGCCAATTTCCATGCAAACAATATGTTTAACCCAAGGTTTAACACATCTGATCTGAAACAAGACTGGGTCCAATTGCCTTAATCATGTTATTTATGAAAAAGGAATATAAAGTTGACGGTCAACTGTCAACTCACCTCACAAACTAAGCAAAGATAAAAAATAAGTGGGTTGCTTGTTTCCAATAAAGTTTATCTTGCACTTTGTAACTCCTCCAAGCTAAAAGTAAAACGATGGACCTGATTTATTAAAACTTAGGTCAAAGGTCAACTTACCTCACAAACAAGGTCAAGGTCATAGAATGACGGTTGCCCAGTAGCAATGAAGTTGACACGGCACATCCTTGACTCCCCAGGGTTTAGGTATCCCCTAACTGGCCCGATAGACAGGAACTGTAAACACATATAGGTCACAGAGTGAGAAAAGTCATCTACCAAGGATGGGGATCGTACCCATAATCCTCTGCTTGGAAGACAGGTGCTCTAGCAACTCAGTAACAGAGACCTGGCTAAGCTCAGTAACCTATAGGGTTATATACAGCAACCTTGACATAAAGAATAAGATTTTTTGACAAAAGTCAAGCATGTACACAAATTTATATCAAGGTCATAATGACCCATAGTCAGAATAAATAGATTTCGGTTTTGCTAATAAAATGTTTTGAGTTAAGTAATTTAGATGGTTCTTTTAGCAACAGGAAAATCAGCTTAATTTCAAATCAAGCTTTAAAAAATTATAAATCATATACCTGGCTATCGGTTGGACATGTCACATGCCATTCAAACGACACAGGGCGGCTCTTGGAGCGATTTGTCAGGAAGACCATGCGACGACCGCGACAGAACAGCGGCAGATTACCGAACGAGATTCTTTCCTGCGATAGGAAGGCCAACTGGAAAAGAAACAGATTATTGACAATAAATACCTTATAGTTTAATGTTTAATTTAATTTTAGTTTAATGTTTACCTTATAGTTTAATTTACAATCTTAACCAATCTGACTAGGCCCAGTGAATGAAGTAGCGTAAGTTTTTCGATAATATTTTGAGCATGGAATAATGTTTTGATTATACTATCCATTGAAAACACATACAGTAAATTAAAACTAAACATCTACAAAAATTTAGAGTTCATGTCTCTTTATACTTTACTCACTGCTTCATCACATGAGTTAGATGTGAGGAAAAATTAAACCAAACGTTACCCACCTGTCCCGGCACAGGGACGCTCTGCACCCCTGGCACGCCGGTCAGGTCCTGTTGATCTGTCATCGGCATCGTGTCACCCATGATGCGCTTGTCATATCCGACACCAGTAAACGTCACGATCGCTGTGTCACCATTGTGGACATGGATAGGGACATCAACCTGGGTAAATAATATAGAAAATGTAAGATACTTTTATACACCAAGAAATATGTTTGATATCCAACACCACTAGGTCCTTCGTTTGATTTTATGCTGTCGTCAACACAAGTTAGACCAAAAACAATTTTAATTAGACCTGGTGTTTTACATGCTTTGAATTAAAGAGCAAAAAATAGTGTGGCTACCAACATTTTTAAAATAAAAAAACCTCTTACCATGTAAGTTTTTGCCTCAATGGGAGAGAACCTCCACTCCACGTTGAGAGTCCGACCCGGCGGGATTTCACCTTTCGGGTTAAGACACTCGAATATCGGCTGGTCAAAGTTCTCCTGCTGCACAAGGTCAAGTGGTGTAAGGTCAAACTGATACTGGACCGGCTGGGCACCTCCGTTGTACAGCTCATATACCTGGCAATGGAAATGTTACATTTAAAGATATATTATTTACTGCATATCGGGCTATTTTTTAATGTGTATCTAATTCTTGCTTTTTTCGGCTCCAATCCAAATTTCTAAAATAAAAACATTGCTTAATTTTAATTTGCACAGCTCATATACAACGAACAACGAAATGGTTACATTTAAAGATACACTTATAGAGTGGTATTTTTGTGGGTATCTAATTTTTGCTTTATTTGCGCCCAAGCCAAATATTTAAAATTTGAACATTGCTCAATTTAAGTTTATGTATCACTCACTACCATTGGCTCTTTCTAATGTCACCTACATTCTCATTGGCTAAGTGAAAAGAAACAACTTGTCTGTCTCCTCTGACAGAGTCACTGGAGAATGGCATGATCACATTGTGCTTGGTGAATGGAAAATTAATCAAGCCCATGATCAACCGTGCACATACCTGTTTGGCGCTGATTTTCTCGCCGACCTGGACGGGGGTGAACATATGCTTGCTGCTGGGGAAGTGGATGTAGTGACGAGATGGCTCCACGGTCACACCGATGAAGTTCAGCTGAAAACACAATCATGTACACTGTGTGAATTACAATCATAGTTCTCTTTTGTAGAAAAAAATAATTTCGCTCAATAAAGACCAATCCCCCAGAGATTCAGATGCTTATAAGTATTTCTCATCTAAACATCTGATTTGGCTAATTTTTTACATGGTAAAACACTTATCAAAATTGTTATTGTGCAATACAACAATCAACAGCCATTTACCAGTACTTCTTTTTCCCCATGCCAAGTTCAGCAAGATGCCGGTCAATGCCAGCAACATTGTGTTTGTAGCAGTGTTAGAAATTTTAATAGAGTATTACACTAAGAATTATATTTAATAAAAATAATAACAATTTTATGAGCAGAATGCATCCACCGACCATTTTTAGACACGAACAACGTCAGTCATTGCCGGCGATGGTGTGTTTTGCTTTAAGTTAACTTCCAGCGATGATAGGTTTCGCTTTTAGTTAACTTTTCTTATCTCTAAATCAACAGCTCTCACCAGTATTTCCCGTCCGCGGGCCAGTTTCAGCAGCACGGGAAGCCTATCGGTGCCGGCGATGGTGTGTTTGTAGCCGAACGTGATGCTCACACACTCCCCCGGCTCCAGCTTGCCCTTCTTGGGCTCGATCGTGAACAGGTTATTGTCCATCACCTTCATCTGATAACATCAATAAATTATTAAAGTTTTTTATGATTTGAAATGTTTTTTAAAGAAATACAAGTGACCTAAGTAACGGTTAAGTCATGTTCTTATGATATGTTCTTGGTTTCAACACATATTACCCAAACTTATGTAGCAACACAATTCACAAAGGACAATAACAATTAACATCGAATATGAAGGACGACTGATGGTATAATTGTTATAATTTTAGTGAAATGCCATAGACATCTATCAATCAGGAAAAATAACAAGGACACTGACTCTAAAAAGATGGAGAAAAGAGTTGTAGTTCTTATGTGATAAATGCCCCCTTAAACAAGATCTAGCGTAAAGTAATCTCGTACCTCGTGTAGCTCATCTTCGTCAAACTCCCCCGTCTCGGCCCAGTATTCCAGCTCCATATGCAGGTCTGATGGGAACAGGAATGACCTTCAACCCAAACAATAGCCATTATCTTACCACATCAAACTAGATGATACATCCAGAAGAATAAACTACTGACAAAACATTAACATCAGTGAATATTAAGTCAGATGGCAACAGGAATGACAACAGTAGAAGCAGCAGCAGTAATAGCAAAAAACAGCAACCGCACCAACCCTTCTTGGGCTCGATCGTGAACTAAGTCAATAACATCTTAATATTTAGCAGTAAAATTTTCAAATAGATTGATTGTGAATTGTTTGGTTTTACGCAATTTCGACAAGGTCTGTAATATGTGGCCATGTCACCAAACTGATGTTCCTAGGTTCATCAGTACTAGCCTCTGTACATTGCAAGGGACTGCTTCCTCACATAAGTCAGCTGTGAGAGACAACTAAACACCAGGCTTAGCACAAAGGTCTAGATGTTTTTAATAACCACTCATTGCTCAACAAAATTGACCAATGGCTATCAATAAATCCAGCACTCACCATTCAGTGGCCACCGTTCCAGAGTTCTCAAACATCAGGTTGACGTAGCAGGGTTCGCTGCCGAGTGGCGCGGCACTAAAGTTGAAGTCCATGATCGCGCGCGTGTAGACCGGGGGTCGGCGCTGATGGCTCTGTCGGGTGTTCACGCTGTACATTAACTCACGAGCAGAAGGATCAGAGTCCAGGCAGACGTTCATGCTAGGAAATAACACATTAAAGACAAATTAACAGTAACTGTTTTTAACAAAAAATTCATGTAGTTGACGCATGTCAAGTTCATTTCAATCTGAGAAATGTGGACGTAGTTAACTTCATAAACTTGTATCATTATAAACCGACCAACAAATGGTCAACTGACTAACCAACAAAGTGACTTCCATAATTATTACACCGCTCTCTCAAACAGCTTTCAAAGCAGTTTATGCATTAAATTCAAATTATAATGTGACATTAACATTGTTGTCATAAAAATACATTGGGAAGTATTTGAAATAAATGCAATCTTTAAAGCTTTATTCACACATTTTTATATGCGTGAAATAATCGGGGTTTTGTGGAATTTGCAAAAACACTGGTGCATTAAAATAAGACCTCCACAAAAAAATTTCCCCTTACTTGTCCAGTGAAAACAGTGACCACAGCTGTTTCTTGCTGATGCCGACGGCACTGCCATAACACCGAGCATCCGTGACGGACATCGTCGGGAAAACGCCGGTCGTGAGAACGTGGCACAGATGCTGTGGCTCTTGACTCTGCCCAGTAGAGTCGTCTGTAGGTGATAAACATGATTGAAAGTGAATTATTCAGTTATTGATCAAGGATGTATGTGTTTTAAGCAGTTTTCTTATATATTTTTGCAGAAATTTCTGGATGGCTTCAGTCTACAACATTTGTGGGGTTGCATGCTTGAGACAATTTAATGCCATAGGGCCCTTAGTGAGATTCACTATTTCTCAAATACAGTTCGAGTTACAGGTCTGAAGTTATTCTCCGCACAAAAAGGAGATGAACGGACAGATTAAGTGAAACTTCGATTAATATATGCCTTACTTCAGGAGCATAAAATACTGCTGTGCATTTGTGGCTATTGTTTCGTACCTTCAGGTGTGATAAGCTGGTAGGACACGGCTATCTGATACGTGAGACGGCGTATCGGGCGCACGGTTGCAGAAACGATCTGTCTGGATCGTGCTGGGATGGTGCCTTCCATACGGTCAAGTTCCAGACCTGAATTGTCAAGAAAATATGTACTACAAAATATTCCAGACTAAATTGTATTGTCGAGAAAATATGAAAATATTGAAATCTGAAATATTTGCAGGGTTCACTCTTTCAAGAAAATGTAAAAATTTAAGTTCTAGCAGTCTTGAATTATTGAATATGTAATCCACTACTGATATCATTACAACAAAGTGATTTAAGATTTGCAACAACATTCTATATAGAAGAGAAAACAAATTTGTCAGTAGACGTATCATGTACAATAATTCATCATTCTTTCTATAAGAGTACTGTGAGTTGTAAAATAAATTTTAAATTGTCTTCAATGCTGGTAATATGGCACTTCAACACTCAGTATAGCTGTTACCAAGCAGAAAAAGCAATCATCCAGGTGATCATACCCATTGTATCGTTGATCTCCTCAGAGTAGGGTCCATCCAGTGTCTGGTCCATCAGCAGCCGATAGTGCAGGCTACAGGAACTGTTGTTGAACAGCGTGATGTGCCTCGAGGCTGAACTTCCAACCACGACATCACCAAAGTCCAAATAGGTCTCTTCAGCCTGTTTGAAAAAAACCCACATATTTTTGGTGAATGTTGGGGTAAGACCAGCATCAGCATCATGGAGACAACAGAAAAACAGTTATATTTTTCACTGTCACAGTAGTGAAAAAGAAAATTTCACTATAGTGAAAATATTGATAAATGGCACGTGATTATAATTCGAAATGGGTCAGTTTTGTTTCTACCCTCATATTTGTGGGGCTTTGTGATGTATTGACAACCCGTCTATCACAACATTTAAAATGTCATCAGACATCCGACAAAAGGCGGGCATTTACGTAACTTTATATTGTATAATGTCATCGCACAGCGTCATTTGGACCAATCAGAAAACTCAATTGTTTGTTTATCGCTGGCTATGCGTACACGCAATGTTTGACATAACATGCTTTCACACATTTGTTGGAAAATCGAACGCCATTTCACACGTTCTGTTGATACGGTGGTTCCAGGATAAATCAACCCCTACCTTGATGTCACCAATGGAGCCCTGGCCGATGGCGCGCATGTCAAACTGTTTCTTCTTGCCCCCGGAGGACGTGGAGCTGAATCCCTGGCCCCACACCACCAGTGCCGGCTTCATCAGGTACTTCTGCTCCTGTCTCGGGACAAACGACCAAACCTGGGACTGAAATCAGGAATAATACTTGAAAATAAATTCATTAAATGATCTGTGTGCTGTGACTCATTTAAATTTTAAAATATATACAAGAGAGCCCAAAGGGCCCTAGGTCGCTCACCTGAGGAAAAGGTCAAAGGGTCAAGATGAAGCCATTATATTATTATATAGAGAATAACAGGTTAGTGCCTTGGATGGAGAAAGTTTATCTGGCAAGGCTCACCCGATAAATTCCGTAGCCGAGCCGGATAAACTTTCTCCATCCAAGACACTAACCTGTTATTCTATTTATCCTGTCATTTCTTTAAATAATAAAAAATAGCATTTATATTTTTTTCACATTTCTTAAAAGGGGAGTAATCTTGTTCGCCTAAAATCAATACTCATGTAGTGTGGTGTTTAACCGCATGACTGATTATGATGGCAGAATATTTTTTGACAGTTGACAGGAAGTTAAAATTTGAAAAGTAAACAATAGCAGAAGATATTTCTGCAAAAGAGTAAAATAGACTGTAAGTGTTGAATTATTTATAAATTAAGTAAACACTGCTTATAAGATCAAGATTTTTTCTCTGTACTGTTACTGTATACAGTAATGACGATGATTGCAGTATCATATGCATAATTGGTTTTTGAAGTTTTTCATTAATTATTCAGTTTTCACATTTTTTATGACAGTCGGTCATATATTCAACTTCCCAGTAGACTACTGCGTAGTCTGATTTAACAAGCACATAGTTCCCAGTTCATTTTTACTTTTATTCTTCGAAACATTATTTGTATATTCGAAGAATTAAGTAAAAATTCTCCTAGATTTGTCAGAGAGTGCCTGCACACTCAGTCTTCAATACGAGGATTTAACAAAAGAGTTAATTAATTTTGGATGAAACTGGTAAGTTTAGCTTCTTTTTATCTTTATTGTTTTATTTGAATTGCAGTCACATTTAAAATGCAAAATCAACCAAACTGGCAGGGTCAATTTCTTTTAAAAACTGTTGCCCAAATAAAAAGAAGTCCCAACTGAGGTCACGTGGTCTACTGACTGAGATAAAATAATTTATCAGACCCCCCTTTATCAGGCAGCAAATTGGGCTAGTGACAGGATAAA
>Ga0224511_10003856_pt1 | contig 11050 bp, 9 predicted proteins | sample SF_May12_sed_USG_2_FD_169988 | JGI IMG/M metagenome (GOLD analysis project Ga0224511, IMG submission 169988) | Sediment microbial communities from San Francisco Bay, California, United States - SF_May12_sed_USGS_8_1 | ecosystem: Environmental > Aquatic > Marine > Sediment | place: USA...
CCCCCCTTCCCCGGTTGACTAAGTCCACGTCCCCCCTAAAATCAAATCCTGGCCACCAATGCGTTTTGAGTCAGCACAATGTATATGCAGAATTGTGTCCATCATATGATCATAAGTAGGTTACTGACTCGATCTAGGGAAGTAGCGACAATAATAGCGTGCGACAAAACATCAATGCAGCAGAGATCAAATTGCGACCTTTCCTGTATAATACATTTATTTGGAACAAATTGTTTATCATGATTCTACCCCAAAAAGAGCTGGTGTGGTCAATATATATCAGGGTGAGGGTTCGATTCCCCAAAGCGGTGGCTAGATTTGCATTGCGGTTTTTCAATTTAATATTACCCGGGTTTAGATATAAAAGTGCCGGTCCAACGATAAATAAGGGTAGGTTTATATACATGTATATATTTGTAATTTATATATTATAGTCCTGATGAGTTTAACAATAAACGATTGACAATAATAAACAAGAGCTGGTCGAACCGGGTGATGCTCCCCGAATAGTATTTGGACACAGAAAAGTAGTTTGTCCATAAACGGTAAAATTTAGCATAAATATATTATGTGAAGCTCCATTTCAGTAATTTCCATACTGTTGGAGTTACTTTGTTGACCAAAAAAAAAACAAGTATGAAAAATAACAAAAGGCAATAACTCCAAAAATAGGCAAGGCAGTTGTCGTTCTTTTGCACTGTATTCATATTCATTTTAATCTATTTACCTACAAATATAAATAGAAGAGCTGTTCAGTTTCTTGTTGATACCTCTTGTAGTTTCAGAGTTATATCCCGGACAAACTTGATGTGGACAGACGGATGGACGGACAAAGCATGCAGCAACTGCATGTTCTACCTTCGGTGATCATAAAAACCTGCCCTTATTTATCCTTGGACCGGCACTTTATATTTATATCCAGAAGATAAAAGATTGAAATAAACAAAAATTGTATTCATTGTTGCACTTGATTTTATAAAAATAAATAAAATATAACGACCGGTTTCAATGATATATTTAGGTGTTTTTATAACATATATATACATACTTCGGAATTTAAATTGTTGTTTTATTAACTTTATTCAATGTGTCACATCCCTGTGTACATTCACTGCATTTAAATGTTCAACGTTTGAAATGAGTTTTTAAAATCAATTGAGAAATGGTTTCATGAAGTTACTTCTATCAATAGCCTTAAGTAATGTAGTATTTTAACTGCAAGCCAAAGATTGCCTTTGTTTAAGTTATTTGTATGATTTCATGCCCTTTGGTAACTTAAAGGCCCTAGCCAATTGTAAAATGTTAATGCAATAGGAAGGGAATAAGAAAGTTTAGTACTTGAGTTTGGAAAATTTACAATTTCAAAAATGAAGTAGACACAGGCATGCTATTCGCAAGGTTTTTTGTGTGATTATGCATCGTCAGTTAAAATAGTAAATTGACAAACTCTGTACCAATGAGTAACTTTATTTCAAACAACCATTTCCACATGAGGCGTAGAAAAAAAAGTTTTTTGTTTCCACTTACCCGACCGACCCTAATTTTTCATGCCGACCCTAAAGTTTTTTCAGTTCAATGTCAGAAAAAAATCATAATTTAACCTTATTTTGAGAATTTTTCAATTTAATGCAGTTTTGTTGACAATTCATCAAGATAATGGTGTTTAACTTGCTTTTTTAACCAGTAAAAGTAAAAATATCAAAAATGAACATGTTTGCAATATAAAATGAGTAACTTTCATTGAAAAAAGAAAAAAAAAGTTTATAAGAAAAAAAAAGTTATGCCGACCGACCGTACCTAATTCTTTTGGCGATGTTAGTGGAAACAAAGAACATTTTTTTACGCCTGATCACTATTAGAATACAAGTATTGACAAGACAGTTTTTTATTATTCAAACCACATTTCAACTAGAGCTTCGCAAGTTGGAGCATTATACGCCTGACATATAAGTCGTCGTTAATTTACATCAGACAAGATGGTTGCTTTCGGAAAGGAAAGCATTCATGTCTCCCCCATATGTCATTGGATGGAAACGATTTTTTAACATAAAGATGGGATCAAAAATTTCAGCTATCACAGAAAGTGATGGAAACCATTCTATTACAAAATGGGAAAATGTTTTTTTTTGTTAAAATGATAGCCATAGTTATTGAACTTGGTAAAGGGCCCAAGACATACAATGTTTAACCTTGAACTTTGACCTTGACCTTGAACTGATATTAGTCATCTCATCATACTTGATGTGTGCAGAGTTATTTGTAAATCCCATCAGAGGTTCAAAATATATAGAGTGAACACATAAGTTTGACCTTAAAATATCACCTTGACCTTAAAGTGACTTTAGTCAAACATGTGCCTGCACATCATCCTATGGTACTGTGTACATTTGTGCCAATTCATTTCAAAATATCAGCAACCCTTAGTTATAAAGCGGACACATAAAAGTCATACAATGTGAAACCTTGAACTATGATTTTGACCTTGATCAAACATATGCACCGCACATCAACTCATCATATTTGTGCAGAGTAATTTGTAAATCCCACAAGGGGTTCAAAAGATATAGAACAGACACCAAATACAGTCATACAATGCTAAATCTTAAACTATGACATTGACCTTGAGCCCACCTTGGTCAAACATACGCACTACACATCGACTCATCATACTTGACATTTGTGCATAGTTATTTGTAAATCCAACCTGGGGTTCAAAAGATATAGAGCGGACACCAAATACAGTCATACACGGTTAAACCTTAAACTATGACCTTGACCTTGAACCAACCTTAGTCAGACATACGCTCTGCACATTGTTACATCAAGCTTGACATATTTGCAGAGTTATTTGTAAATCCCACCAGGGGTTCAAAAGATATAGAGCGGACACGAAAGTGTGACGGACGAACAGGCAGACAGGCGGGCGGTCGGAAGGACAGACAACAGAGCTAAAAACAATATGTCTCCCCACTTGATGGGGGATATTTTTATTATATAATTAGACATAATTCATAAAACATAGGTCAAAAGACATAATACTTAGACGTAAGTCATGATTCAGAATTCCTAAGACAAAATGCACTTATAGGCTTCCGTACGTATGCCAAAGTCCTTTTGATAAAATGATACCACAATCACTGCGACCTACACGGTCATGATACCAGCTATTTGGGACTAAGTCGTGTAAGGGTGTCTTGGTAGACACATTGCTTCTGAAGTCAAGATGGATAATGTATCTAAAACCATGAAAGCGCTTATCAAGAAGGAAGAAGTTGAGTCATACGAGTATACGGACATTCCCGTACCGGAACCGGAAGGAGATGAAGTGCTTATCAAGGTGGACCTTGTGTCCATCTGCGGTTCTGACATCACTCTGTACAAGTGGTCACCACAGGCTCGCGTAATCGCCACGGTTCCCTTTATTCCGGGCCACGAGGTGGCGGGGACAGTTGTCAAATGCGGACCGGAAGCAGACATTGAGATCGGCGCGCGGGTTGGTGTTGAAAACCACTTCTACTGTGGCGACTGCTACCATTGTAGGACGAATGAGAGGGAGATTTGTCAGCACATGGGACAGTACGGCTTCGGTCGGAGGACGATTCACGGCGGCTGCTCGGAGTATTCCATCGTCCCCCAGAAATATCTGTACAAAGTCACCAAGGGCCTTAGTAAGTTTTTAACATTAAATACGGATTTTTAGTCCGCTACAGGTGAACAAAATAATTTTCTGAAAAAATCGTCAAGCTGACATAATCACGCGAAGCAGCTTTGACATAAAGAAACATTTTTTTCCAATAGGGCATCATGACGATATTTTAGATTTTTTTTACCATACTTAAGCAGTAAATCATACTTCCGTGAATATGAGAAACTTCAGTTGTCTCGGTGGTTTAGAGGTAACGCATCGAACTGCGGTGCGAGATGTCCCGGAGGTCAATTTCCGGCTCTGGCAAGGGTTTTTATGTTTGCTCTTTTTGTTTGGTTGTAGTTGTGTGTTAACTTTTTTGTCCAAAACAAAACATATTATTTGTCCTAGAATTATACAATTCATACAATATGTTGTTAAAGTTTAAGCCGATTATAAGTGTATCAAAATACAGACTTCTTTAAACACAAACTCAACGGCTAACCCCAAGGAAATTGTGTTTTTCACCAGATGCGGAAGAAGTGACGATGATGGAGCCACTGGGTGTGGCACACAACGGCGTGGAGCGCCTGCGCGTGCTGGGGGAGGACGTGCTGGTGATTGGCTGTGGACCTATCGGCCTGCTCGCGCAACGTCTTGCCAAGATTATGGGTGCTAAACGGTGGGTGAACTTAGCCTGACACATGAACTTCTATAAAGCGTGTGCCCTATTCTTCTAACTGTGTTCGTATGTCTGTGTGACAGCGTACAAAGGCCATAACGAAAGTATGCCTGTCATCTGGTCATGAGTCTATAAAAAGACTGTTTCTACTGGTAAAGAGTAACTTAAAATACAAATCATATTGTGTATTCATTAAACCTATATGCTAAATCTAGTACATGCAATTAGGTTATTTACTTTCTGTGCATTTCAGAGTGATAGGGGCGGATATTGAAGATTGGAAGTTGAAGTTGGCTCAGGAGATGGGTACTGATGTTGTCATCAACACTAAAACACAGAATATCAAAGAGGTACAGCTTACCCTATTAACATTTCACAGCAGTCTACTCCAGATAGCGTATTAATTTAAATAACCGGTCGCTGGACCGTTCGAGTCCTTTATATGAAAAGCACGTATACTGGTGCCATTGTAATTTAATAGTTAAAAAGTTTAGAAATGTATGGTCTATAAAACAATCCTGACAAATGTCTTAACGTCTTAAATGCACTAATGTTGTCACAGGAAGTGATGAAGCTGACGGGCGGAGTGGGCATCGGCCGGATATGCGAATGTGCAGGGGCGGTGGGTGCCATGAGCACCTGCTTTACTTACCTCCGGAATGGAGGACGGGTCGTCATTATCGGGGCGCCCAAAGAACACCTCGACTTTGAGCACCCCTTCACGGATTTATGTATGCATTTCATTCAATGGTTTTCACGGGAAAAATACAATTTTTCTATATTATCGAAGATAAAAGTCAAACCATTACTTTGCGGCCGTTAGAAGGGGGAGGAACATCGACTGGTATGATATGCGCGAGGGAAGCGAGCATGCGTTAAATATTAAATTGTTGGATTTGATATGAACTAAATGGCCAGAGGTTCGCTTCATTATTGTAGGTTGGTTATAAATGGACACATTAATGAATGTTTCGTCTAGTTAACATTACGTTTGCAGACTGTTAATATAATCATTGTATAGCCACACGCACATACTACAACTAGTACATATGTATAAAGAAGACATTGTATCTTTTCAGTACTAAAGTGCGTCACAATCAAGACCGTGCACGGTCGGCGCATATTCTACACGTGGAAGGAAGTTGAAGAGCTGCTCGCCTCCAAGCAGGTGCTCGTTACCAAGGTGATCACGCACCGCTTCCCGATGTCCCAGTTTGAGGACGCTTTTGCTACGCTCTTTAGCGGCGCCGCCTGCAAGATCGTCATGGACCCGTCAAAATAGACACTTTCATTGGCTGATGCTTTTGGTAGGCCTATAGTTTTAAATGTGAGAGACTCTAATCATCACTATGTGATACTATTCAATAATGATTCGCTGTTAAACCTTTTATGGACCGCTACAATGCTGTTATGGTCTGCATCGTCTTTTTGTCTCCAGCATTTTCGTGTCCAGACCATAAATTTTTAACTAATGTTTTCAAAATAATTGACACAAATCACGCCCAATTTGAGACGATATGTCTGTCGATATTTCCAGTTCGTAATGCCATAGGAAAAGGTTAAATACAACATTTTGCTGTAGATTTTAGCAATAAAATAATTCATTAAAAGGCTATTTGAAACATATGCGAAATAATCGTTCCCCTGCAACACATCCTGTCAGTTTAAACATCTCTGTAAATATATTGAATCAATGCACCATAGCCGGCGACAAACATGCGCATTTTTCATTATACTGCTTTTTCATTATGCAGAGTAAAGTAATACAAGCATGCAAGGTTTTGTAGAATATACTTGTAGAATTATTTATGACACAAATGCAGAAAAAAGCATTTACAGTAAAGTCCGCTTATAAGGAACCCGCTTATAAAGAAAATTACGTTAATAAGGAACATATTTTCATGGTCCGATTAATTTCTTATAAGCGGATTTTACTGTATGTCCTTTTATTGTATTTCGTCTGCCCAATTTATAATTATGTCATTTTATTTTTGTCAGAAATTGAAAGTAAATGGTGGATTTAAAGACTAAAATACTCGCATTTTCTTATTCATCTTTGCAAGATGTTTATACTGATATTGTGTATGAAATGGTTGTCGGGGAATTTTATTTAATTAATTTTATTTTATTAAAACGAAAAAAGTGTAACATACTGGTACATGTTAAAAAAATATTATTATTTGATTATTGCAAAGCGAGCAACATGAACTATATAGAAAAAAATTAGTCGGCGCCAAGTTTGTCAAATTGAAAATGAATTTAAAAAAAGTTAAAATGATGGGTACTTCATTCTGTTTTCTAACCTGTGGCCTGCGAGCTCTGTTCAAAGATTTTTGCAGTTCAGCGCGCTACACGTTACACTACGGTTCCGATTGAAGAAAATGGTTCCCAGACTCCCTATATCTAACTTGAACCTACTGTAGAACTGAGTATCGATTGTCATTTCACAGGGGTCACGACGCACATACATTGGTTCCCTGATTATTAAGGTCAAATATTCTGTTAATGATTAACCACAAAATATGCCAACAAACTGTATAAATCTTTAATAAAATAAATACAATCACAATAAAACATAATACTGTTGTAAACATCATCGTCAGAAATTCGACAAAACTAATGAGAGCTTAATAGTTCATCCAAAACTATTTATTTAACATTATTGAGAAGGCCGATTAACTACTAAGACCGTGATTATTTGCACCATAAACATTTCAACGACTACATGTACCAGTGTACGTAGCCGATTTGGACCAATCGCAGAACATGTTCCTAAACATATTGAGAGTACGAAATATCGCCTTAAAACTTTTCTTTTTGGCAAAATCACATTTTAACCCCTGGGTCAAAAGCTCTAAACAGCTGCGCCGGAAAACAAAGAGAAATTTAGCAGTTTCCCCGTTTGGGGCATAGACATATTTACTTCCCGACCACTAGATGCGTTAGTGTTTATTAATTGGTAGCTAGTTACAGTATTTCGGGCGTTCCGACTCGCGGTGCTTTTGTTACAAATGTATCAATATAAACTTTCCATTTGAAACGTTATAATAATCAACCGATAACATATTAAAATAACTGGATATACAATATCATTCAGAAAACGTCTGTATTATAAATGAACCTTATGAAAAAGTTATAAACTATGGCATGTTATGGCACGCAAATTAAACGTAGGAAGAAAACGTTACTTCTGAAGACCCATTAATTTATCGGGGCTTTTATTTTGATTTCCCTGGGCGCGTGTCGTGCTGAGCGGCTTTGACAACAAACACACCACGTGCCCATTGCAGTCATGTGGTTTGGAGAAGCATTCGTAATTGATTAGCTGTCGAACTATAACGCTAATTGTATTGGTAAGGAGTTGATCTGGGTCTCTATGTACTGTCGATGGAGAGGTTTACTACTTTCGAGACAGAACACAGGGCATAATTATCTCCAAAAATGAGAAGTAAATTCGATTGACACAAACTCAACACACGGTTATATTTTGTTGAATAACTTCTAATTGCATTTTCGCTTCATTGTTTTAAATTTCCAAATGTTGATGTGTATTATATTCATGTTCGAGCTAACTTTCATGGACACAATTTGTAATTGTACTACAATGGTGTAAAAACACTCCCACTTGCACTGTTTTGAACCTCTTTCTGTATTTGAGAACTTTAGTGTTTAGTGCAATTTACGTTACGGGGAAGAATTGACAACACAAGTACCATTTCATTTCATAAAGAAAATAATACATTATATCGATGGCAATCATTAAAAAAGCTCGGCATAAAGTAATAACATTTCTTACCATGACTTCGAAAACATCTATATATTGTCTTAATAACGGGATTCATAAAAAACAGCATCCATGCCATCGAGCTACACTTTTGTGTATGAATAAACAGTCAATAAGATAAATATATTATGACGTCTATGGTAACACCTTAAAAATGTTTCTTGTTCTGTCATACAACACACCACTAGCATTAATTTACTAACAAATAACAGTACTAAGAATCAAAAGCGAAAGACATTTTCGTTTAAAACAGTAACACGCTCGAAGTGTATACAAAATATGTTTAAAAAAACAGCACGGCAACCTCGCCTGTATATACATGTAGATGTGAGAATAAAGCTTCCTAAGCAAGTGCGAATTCAATTTACGTATTCATTTCAATATTTGCTGATTAAAACACGTTCATTACCTTTGAAGATAAACAACATAAATAAATCATTGTAACACTATAAATCACTTACATTAAGCACAAATGCGCATTATCGTGTTGTGTGTCGATATCTATTTCACTTGCAGCTAGTCTTTGTTTGGGTAATATTCATTAATAATGCAAAGTCCAAACATCTGTTTTAGGTATAAGGGCACCCTTCTGGTTTGTGGCTCGACTATCATTGGAGATAATTGTCTCTGTGATTGAGATGAATAAGCTTATACTAAAATGGAATAATAAATGTATAATTGTGTCCGAGTCGGCCATTTTGGGTCCAATTGACTATTTAAGCGATATTGAGAATTTTATATCATTTGAAAGGGCTATGTTTGAAGATAACAGTTTTAAACATAAAATGAAAATATTCCTATTATTCATCGCAATATCACCAATTCGAAATGCATGCCTAAAGCATCATGAACAGCGTATATCTAAAATATAGGGCTTTTAGATTGTTATCAATATGTTTGTGGTCAAATTAATCAGACAATTTTGCAAATATATCATATATTTACAACAGGGTCAACGATATTTGACAAGGAAAGGGTTGTACTAGAAAACAGTTTTTGTACGGCAGTAAATCTTCTGTTAAATACTACATAATTTGGTGCGTTTTGATGTCATTTTTAAAGTGACGTCATTTCGTCAATTGGACCCAAAAACTCAGACGCTGACACATATATTATTATGTTTTGCAATTGCATATTCGGTCGTTTATTTCGACTTTAAAACGGCACACGGGACTGGTGGTCTTTATGCCGTCAAAATATGATGATTTATTACTAACACAATTTAAAAACAATAGAACCATGCAATGCATGTTTTTTTTTTAAAATAAAATGTATTTTATATCGACCGTACGGTCGCGCAAAGCACAGGTATCATGGGCATGTCATGCGGTTTTAAGACAACATACATTTTGTTATTCTTTTTTTACGAACTTTAAGGAACTGGATTTGCAGTGAGAAGCTTATAAATATTTATTCTTTTACTCGCTTTTCTTTTAAGCTCACCTGAGCACGTTATGTATTCACATAATTACATACATATACATATTAAGCAACCATATCATTATTATAGTATAAATAGAGATAAAAATGAAACATTATTTTATGAATAAATATACAAGAAGTCTTTCTAATTTTAAATGCTTGGTATAAATAGCATGCTAGATTTCTTATCACAGTGGTTGGTATTGAACTAAACAGTGAATATAGCTTTTCAATACAAGGTTTTGTGTACATCGCTTGTTGTAGATACTGCTTTCAAATACAGTTATACAAAGGGCAAATAAATATCAAATGTAATTCATATTCAATATATATTTCACAATAAGGACATAGACATTCATTTTCATCTTCAGGTTGTTGTTGATGTGCTTTAGAAAGACAATGTGCACCAATTCTAAAACGTTTTTTCTTTTTTTTTCTCTACACATATTGAGAAAGTGTGAGGTTTGCTATTGTTTAAAACTGGTTTAAACTACATTTAAAATATAAAAAAATCCATGTAAATAAAAAAGCAAATAATAAAAGAAAAATCCGAAAAACACAAAAAAAAGTTTTGTTTCTAAATGTCTGTTGCGTCATGGTGTTCGACGTTTTTTTACGTTCTGTGTGTTGGTTATTATATGGGCCATTTTGTCATGGTGCTCTTAAACTTGACATATCTACATCGTGAACAACATTCTTTCTTTGAACATCTCTTCAATTTTTATTATATTGCTAATATCGTCTAATTAAACAATATCTAAGTCATAAACACAATGTTTAATGTCATATGAGTTCTTGTAAAATATGTAACATATTTTCAGTTAACTATTATTTTTAAAGTTAAATACAAAAGAAAGCGTACTTTCTGAAGTCCCTGTTTGTGATAAACCTTATCATGCGAACACAAGAAAAGTACAGAAAGGAGAGGAGATTAAAGTTTTGCTAAACAGTGAATTTTCAACCAATGAATTGACAGAGGGCCGTTCTAACATAATACGTTTTCGAACTCGACATGGATTATATTATGAGTAATTTTGTTAAAACCATATGTTTGTCTCTTTTTAATGTTAGCATTAAACTTTAACAACACAATAAAGCATTGTAAAGGTTGTGAACCTTTTTTATAAAAGTAAATATATTATATTTTTTTAACATTTTATACATTTATGTTTTTACCTAACACACTGTACTGAATGTGTTATGAACAATTGTAAACAGGCGGTTAACTAAGTACAGGATATGTAAAAAACGGAACATCAACTGCAATGAAATGGACAGTTCACAACTGTCAATCATTATCATTTATAACAGTACATGGTCAATTTAAATCCAATGGATTAGGGGTGCATTGTCAGATGACACTCTGACCTAGTAAATACAATAGAAAGCGTACTTCTTGTTTGTGATAAACCTTATCACATGAACAATGGATTTATTTTAAATTACAGGACTAATCCTTACTTTTAGGCCAGTCAGCCTATATTTTGACCTTCAAAAAATTGCAACAGAATTTATTTTGCGATTAATGTTAAGTTTA
>Ga0224511_10003857_pt1 | contig 11050 bp, 4 predicted proteins | sample SF_May12_sed_USG_2_FD_169988 | JGI IMG/M metagenome (GOLD analysis project Ga0224511, IMG submission 169988) | Sediment microbial communities from San Francisco Bay, California, United States - SF_May12_sed_USGS_8_1 | ecosystem: Environmental > Aquatic > Marine > Sediment | place: USA...
AAAAAGGGATTTTCTCTTGTTTTCCCTCACGTCATTTTCAGAGGTTATGAAATCATCCAATAGAACGGCGGATTGCTGAAATCCCAGACAGACGTCATTATACAGAAATGTAGGTCAAAATCCAGCTGAGACAGCTTACGCCGAAAAATATGACTTATTATTTTAGTTCTACTTTAAATTAAATTGTGGACATCATCATTATACCGTACATTAATTACAGATACGTCGCAAGATCAAAGCGAAATTGTACATAATAACATGTTTGGTAGAGCACAAAATTTTCTAATGCGTTGACAAAACATAAATGCAACCAACCAAAAGTCATTCTTTAATAAGCGTGTGTGAACTCATTCTATTATGGACGAGTCGGCAATTGCCTTTTACTTGTCGCTGATATATCGTCCTCGCTGGTTGTTCTGTGATAGTTTAGTGGTCTAAATGTCCTTAATTGTTTCTACACTTTTATATGCACGTGTATCGTTATTAAATTGAGATCATAGTAGTGTTGTTATTAAAATATATATGGTACTTTAATAACGATTATTAATCTCATAGTGAACATATGTTCGCTGTCGATTAAAAGCATTGCAATTATCCGTTTTCGTTTTTAAATACTTTAAAAGATTGATGGATTTTGTTTAATGAAAAAGACTTGTTTGTATAACGACACCGATAACAGACATATCTCCGTAATGTGATTAATCACACTTCTGCATATTTGCAATGCACTTACGGCTGTGCTTTAGTCTTGTTGATAATTGTTTACCAAGCTGACAGAAGTCGCCACCGTTTAAATTGTCTGAAAAAAATATAAATATTAAAAAATAAAAATCTAACGATAAAAAATGTTTTATAATGAAGTGGGGAACGCCGTCCCGATTAATGTGTTTGTATCTATAAATGAGAATTAAGTTTTTAAACCAGCACATACAAAAGCCTAACGTGCAAAAATGTAATTGTATAAAATATATCGAAAATGAATAAGGATTGTCAGAAAACAACCATTGCGTGTGTTATATCGGTAGGTCAGATAATGTGAATATACAGGGATCATGAGTGTGATAGGACGCCAGGTGATATAGTTATTCTGCCATACCAAGCACTCCCTTATTTAGTAGGACAGTAACTATTAAACGTCACAAAAATGATGATTGCCTGATAAAGATTACATCGGTTTAGCTTAAAAGGAAGCGAGGTTAGGTCAGCATGACGCTATGGTATGTCCAAGGATGTGTTGTAAACGTTGTAAAACAAAAGGTATGCATATTTTATAAAGGAAACGTCTAATGCGAGACGTTTTTTCTACGTGTATGTGTTTTAATGACGACGCCAACATGCTTTAACTTTTATTTAAAACATAGTTCTTCAGAAATGTTAACTTACAAAAGTACGGATATAAGATAATAACATGTAAATGCCACAAGTAAAATCCGTCTATTCATGTATACCCAAACAGCGATTTAACAGTATTTGGAACTATAGTCCTATATATGTATAACTTGAAAGCAAACGCGATGTAGGTAATTTGAAATATTTACTTATCAAATATGCACATTAAGATTATTTAAGTGTGCATTTCAATTCCGCAAAGCGTAAAACATATTTATCTTCTTCCAATTAAATAACTGCCGATATTTACTCTCAATTAACCATCGTGAACCTCTGCACAAAACTAGTAGATAGAGAGAGAACACAAGGCATGCACTATATATGAGCATAATAAAAGGTTTGTTATGAACACAGACAAACCTTAACAACAAGGCGTCATATAGTTAACAATATATGCACTCGCAGGGAACTAAATGTGTTATTAAGATTTTCTTAACACAACGATGCATCTTCGACATATCAACACTTGTGTACTGTTGCACCTCGTCTTCCTTTGGCAGACATGTGAGTGACTATTTTTTGTTTGAGCGATTTAAATAATTTTAAGAAATCTAGAAGAATAAATACATATTTAGTGTTTTCTGAATGTCTTTTACATCTTGTTGTACGTGTTTTGTGCTGTTCTATGCATTTGTTGTTGTACGGGTCATTTAGTCAGGGTGCTCTTATATTTGACCTTTTTACATTGTTTACAACATTGTTTCCTTGAACATCTTTTCAATTTATTTAATAAAAGTGGCTTACTTCTGGTGTTCACATATTAATAACGCTACATGGTTCATACGTAAAATATGTTGTTTTCAACAAACTTTTACAAAATAAGTAAAATTGGTCATTGTTTTTGTAAAGGTAAATCGCGAGTAAAACATGTGTAAAAGGGAATGTGTAGTCATCATTATGATTTCATATAGACTGAGATAAAACCAATCTGTTTAAATGTTACAAATGTTGACAACCTTAAAACTGTCAATTTAGGTTTGAAAGAATGATTTCGATAAATTTATGTTCTGTTAAAGGTCCGACTATGCCTGTGTTATGTGTGTCATATTAAAAGTATTAAAATTGTTTTTGTCAATTTAAAAAACGTGTTAGTTGTTCGCTCTACAAACTGGTAACATAACATATAAACGAGATTTAAAGGCAACATTCAAAAAGACAAGGCTGTAGATTACACGGCACGAGCATACCGTCTTGCTCAACCTAAATGTATTAAAATACTAGGTGTAACAAGTCCGTGCGTTTCGCTCACAAATGTAAAAGTGGTTTGACCCACAGTCTAATAGCGGAGCCCATGTATAAAAATATACACTTTTATCGTGGCTACGCGTAAGGGGTCATAACTATGTAATGCGTTCCATTCCGACTGCAATTGAAAACCGTGTACCGTTATAATGTTTGCAGACAAACCAACGTCCGATCGACCAACGATCAACTGAAATAGTGACTTCTACATGAGAACATGACTATTAAATGTAATTTGGGTTATAATGCGTAATTAAATTAAGGTTTTAATGCATAATAAAATTATGAAATACCACGAGTTTATTGGTAATTACATTTCGCTCATGCAGAAGAACCTGATAGTTATTTACACTGATCAATGTTAGTTTAAAGATACTTCGATTTAAAAAACACACAATGTTTTCGTGTTAACTAAATCAACATCCACACATTAAAGATGCCATTCCTGTATCTTTTAGGTCAGAATTGTTTACATCTTACATTTTAACCACATTTAAGCAGCGAAATCTACTCCCGTAAATATGAGAAACTGCCGAATATAGTTATTCATGCATGTAAAAATATTACAGAAAGAAATGTATTTGTTGAAAATGTCTGGCCCGCAAAATTGGCTTAATTTATTTACGTTTGAACTAATTGCGTCATTACAGTTGCATGGCTTAACTACAATCGGTACTGTCAGTTGACTCGGTGGTGCAGTTGTAACGCATCCGCTTTGGGTGCAAGAGGTCCCGGGTTCAAACCCCGACAAGGGTTTTTTTGTTTAATGTTTTTGTTTTGTTGTTGTTATGTTTCTACTTTTTTGTCCAAAAGCAGATTATTTTTCACAAAAGTTTGCAGTTCCTTTTACAATGTTAATTCATTTAGTATACTTAACATATTGCAATATTTGTGACCGATTATAAGGGTATAAAGATACAGACCTAGCATCTTTAATCATGGACAGTATTACAATGATGCACAGTTTAGTTACAGTAGGTACCCATATCGCAAGATAGCAGCTTCGTTCCATTACTTAGTAATGACTAACAGGAGTACAATTTGCACTAATTTGCTGAGGGTGTTATTTTTTTTATTAACAGGGGCTGCTATTACAGGTTGGGCGAGGCCTGCAACACTCTCATCAGCTAGTGGAACAATGACGGCAACATCTGTGGCTGAAAACTCCATAACTGCTGGAAATCTCTTGTTTACGGTCACTGCTGTGTCTGATAGACATGGCAACCCTAGAATTCAATATTCACTTGAATCTAGCACAGACTCCGTTGGAATAATCGACGCAAGTTCTGATGCAGTAACGTTGGCAACTGGCACAAACCTTGACTATGAGAAAGCTGCCTTCTATGTGTTTGTTATAAAGTAAGAAATTAATATGATATAATTTTGTAAAGTTTCTATGACTGTATGTTTACAGAATGTATCGGTACTTGCGTAATTAAGAATCTTCTCCCACTTCTGGGAATAAGTCCTTCGATACTTCACGTCTTCTGGTTATGTCTTTGGTCACCGGTACTGGGAAAGAAACGTATTCAATGTCTACAATGTTATTCATTACTGCGTACGCCGACTTTCTGTAAATGTAAAACATATCACAATTAAATTCCATTTTATTTCAGCGCAAGCGATGACTTAGGTTCTACCTTTCAAACGGCAACAGTGAACCTTCCACTAACGGATGAGAACGATAACACGCCAGCCTTCTCTGGCACCTCACTTTCGGCCACAGTTGATGACGGAGCGGCGCTTGGTATTGTAGTTACATGTATTATTCAACTGTAAATATACGCCATATCTCTAAAAATATATACATGTATTGACCAGCATTGGTTGTTATTAACCGGTCTATTGATAGAATGGAAAATTGACACAAACTGTTGCATTGTGTATTAGATATACTCAGTATGTTAATGCTTACAAAGTCAAGCTGATTTATAGTTCATTTACTAAAACAGTTATTTAGATGTACTTATTAGCAGTGACATATGTTGTTAACATTAACCTTTAAAATATTATTGTCTTTTAATAGTAATTATGTTGACGTTTCATTTAACGCATACTTCAAAGTTAAAAAGTAAATATATTATTATGTTATTGTTCATATTGACCATTTTTAACACGTAATCCATATCTAGTGTAAATGATTATATTTCATTTTTATTTTCATACACATCACAGTTATCCCGTACATAGTTAAACCAATACAAGAGACGTACTACACATCCCAGAGACATCTATGCGAGAATTATGTCAATGTTTCTAAAGAGACTGATATTATACTTCTACGTGTGTTATGTTTTATTTTACTTGGCAATGTTTGTTTTTTAATAAGGAACAATTGTCACTACGTTGACGGCTACGGACGCAGATGGCACAACGGCCAACAATGGCTTGACATACATCATCGAATGTATGTTGTATTGCTTGTTTTAATATATATGTAATGATTATGTTTAATGCTCCATGCCACACTCTAATAATAAAAAACTTTTTTAAAGCTATGTAAATAAGAAGGAAAGGTGAATAAAAGCGTAATTTGATAATACTTAGTAAAACTTAGTGCAAACTTAATTAATACTTACCAAAATAGATAGCTAGATCCAAATGGAATGCATCTGTTTTTTTACATAGTTTGAGATGAGAGAGAATCAAAATCTTTCTTTTAGTTTGAGCACTAATCAAGGAAGATTGTGGCTACATTGTATAACGTTTTCGGAATGACGCTATCCTGGAATGAACTGTAAAGTCGCGATTATGTGATGATCCTATTATCGCTGATTCCCCGCTGCGGACATAAAACATAAAAATGTGTGTATGTTGTTTTTGCAGCTGGCAACACTAACAACGACTTTGCCATAGCCGGTACAACTGGTGTCGTGACGGTTGCTGCAACATCCGGTCTCAGCAAAGAGACCACGTCTTCCTACACCCTTGTGATCCACGCCACTGACAGCGGCACCCCGGCCCTTACTGGCACCACATCACTTTCCATCACAGTTTCGGAATCTTCATCGGCCCAGTCGCTGATGCCGATTGTCACATTTGTTGCTGTTTGCATGGCTATCCCGTTTCTATAATTTTGTCGCGGAAATGTTTGATTTTAGATGTAGCAAATCATTTTCGCAGTGATTTTTTGTGATTATTATGTATAAGCGTCTGTAAGACAGTATTTATTTATTTAGTTTAATCGAATTTTAAAGAGACAACTGACGTTATCTGCTTAAACGTTAAGTAGTTCTTACTAAAGGCTCGCATGCAGTCAAATATAACAATTCTATAATACTATAATTATAGATGTCAATTACTGTGTTTGGACCAACATTGTTTCAATTTTTCCTAAATTACTTACAATCTGAAACAAAATGACGTCACCCACCACTTTGCGTATTGAAAGTATTTAAAGCGATTGATAAGAAACAAAACTAACTCGATATAAATCAATACCACCTAAATGTTTTCGTGATTTTGGGAAAACATAGTTTACCTTCAGTTGATGTTTAGTTATTGTAAAATTGTTTTCCAGATTTCAATTTAAGATTGCTAATGATCTACCCCCAGTCAGAAACTCTTTAGTTAAGGGTACATTCCCTTTAACATTATCCCCTTATAAATATTCTTTTTCAAGTACCACAATGTCAACCGATATTCCCTAAACAAACATCCGAAATACTGATTTGTAAAACTGAATGAATATTGAGCTGAATTTGACCTTACAAATCCGGCTTGTACATGTATGTACTATGTGTCATATGTACATTCATTTATATCAGATCCTACAAAACGTTCGAGTATTCTGTTCAAATATAATGAATGTCAATTCTTATATTTGGACCTAATTATATATATTTTCAAGAAATACTTACTGACTTCATAGACATGACATCAACTTAAAAGCACATTTGCCAATCGGCAATATATATCAATGAACACCGCTGTCGTTTTTTTTGTTGAAGCTGAAATTTATATAAAAATATAACAACATACTGTAAAAACTGTTTTTGTTTGTAGGTAGTATAGAGTTATTTGCTTATTAATTTGACAGCTTGCTGAAAATATCAAGCATTGCATGTGGACTTGTGTTATGAAGCTTAAGCAAATATACTACACTCGAACAACAAGTATTGTTTTTTTAGTTTATTATCTGCTTAAGAGTGCTTACTGTGTTTGCTGTTTTTACGCGTCATGTATTCATGTCACCCTTAAACGCAACCCTGTCTCTTGTGTCTGCAACATTATTTTCATTGAACATTGCTTTGATTGGATAAGATAATGTATAATTATATAGTTTAATGTTGCAACGTTAGGTAACTTGTATAAAGTGTTATGATTTGCGACGATAAAAGCCGGAATTTAAAAAATGTGTGTTCATAATCTCATTTGCACCAGCAATACAGACACGCCTAATTGTGATATAATTGTCTTAGAGGTTTATGCAATGATATTATTTGGATTTCGCATCGTATTTGACCCAGTGGTTTGAAGATAACGTCTGAAAAGTATCAATGTTCAATGTGTATTTGAATTAATTAAATACTTCTTTTAAATTGAGTTTTCTAAAAAAACTTCACAACCGCTAAATCGCATTTATTCTTAAGCAATGCAAAGTGATTTAAATAAATGCATTACCTAAAATAAAACTGATGAAAGGGAAAGAAACATACACAATAAAAACAACATGGCTCAGACAATAAAACAATCACAACAACAATGATAACAAATAAAACAAAATGGGGAGTCAGTAGTCTTCAATTTGAGACTGACATGTGTTAAATGTAACATATTTACACAAACACATGTGAAGCAATATACATGTGTTTTTGTGTATTGATAAATTAGACATGTGTCCTATGTCGCTCTGTAAATTTTACTCCTTCAGGCAGTGGTCTTTTTCATGCATTCCGTACACTATAAAAAACTTGCCTATAAATAGTTTTTCAAAAGGATATTACAGACATTGTAAAATATTTATACTGTTATTACAACACTATTGAAAAAACAACAACCGAACATTGACGCTAGCATCAACACCTCAACATCCGTATTCAGACAGACTATAATCAATGGCAATTAAGACAAATACGATAGTGCGCTATTTGGCCTGCTTCAACTCGATATCTGATATCCGTAAGCGGCGAATATGCCTTCTTCGTTGCAATTAAACAAACATTAAATACGATAGTTCTATATCTTGATACTCTCATAATCGATAACAAATTGTGCAGTATGTTATGGATACTAAATGAATATACATTAAAAATGAATTGCACAATTTTCTGTAAATAATGGTTTTTGAAACAAACAAACAAAACAACAAAGCAAACGAAATAATCCTTGCCAGTGCCAGAAGTTGAACTTGAGCTTTCCTCCCCAGTCTGGAGTGTTACCCACTTTGCCACCGATATAATAAACGTGTCGAATGAAGTCAAGCTATTTAACTGTTTCAAAATAATGGGTCGAAACATGAATAAACACAGCCACATTTGCGGGCCACACCTTTCAACAAAGCCATTTTTTCTGTGATATTTAAACATGCATGGTTAACTATAATTGGCAGTTTCTCATATTTCATTGCTTAAGTATCGTTAAGAAGTCAGGTTAAAACTATTCTGGTCACATGGTACATGTATAGCATCTTTAAACTTGCAAAAAATTGATTTCCTTTTGATGCATTGTTAACGTATTTACCACACAATCGTATTTTGCTAACAATTGTAAAGTGGTTTTTGTAATCAATCTGTAAATTGAAGTGTAATTGTTTAATAATTTTGAAGAACCATTATCCACTTTAGGAAATTTTTGGGAGATCATTGAACATAACTTTGGAAACTGAAGAACTGATACTACTGTGATGTAAACGTTTTGACCAAGACAATGCACACTTCAAACTAAATATGATCAATACTCTAGCCATTCTGCCGAACAAGTGATAAGATAAATAGTGCAAATGGTGTGGGTAAAAAGGACAATGATAATGCTAGTTTAAAAGCTGTACGTAACAAGTGATGGCCGAAGGTACCTAGTATTACCGTGTATTAACGTTGTCACATTATGCAGATTACAAATGTACTACATGATATATGCCATTGGTGGGTTCGTTGGGACATATTTTTACGAGCTAATTGCATGATCAACATACATGTCATAGAAATAACAAGAATAACTTAAGTTCTGCTTAACCTAGTTTGTGTGTTAATATATTTGCTTAATAAAACGAATTGAATTGAAAATAAATAACTGCGGATTGTCGGATTGAAATGAAATATTCACCGACAATCGGTCCCGAGTACAGCTTAAACATGCTATACCTGTATCTTTTAGGTCGAAATTTGTTTACATCTTACATTTGAACCATATTTAAGCAGTGAAACTTACTTCCGTTAATATGAGAACCCGCCAGATATAGTTATTCATGCATGTAAAAATATTACAGAAAAATTGAATTTGTTGAAAATGTGTGGCCTGCAAATTCGGCTATGTTTATTTACGTTTCGACCCATTGCGTCAAAACAGTTAAATAGCTTGTCTACAATCGATACTTTCAGTTGACTCGGTGATGCAGTGGTAACGCATCCGCTTTGGGTGCAAGATGTCTCGTGTTCAATTCCTGGCTCCGGCAAGGGTTTTTATGTTGAATTTTTTGTTTTATTGTGGTTGTTTTTTACTTTTTGTCCAAAAACTCATTATTTGTCACACGATTTTGCAATTTATTTCGCAATGTTAATTTATTTAGTATACTTAACATATTGCAAGATTTGTGACCGATAATGAGAGTATAAAGATACAGATCTAGCATCTTTAAACATGCAAAAATAAATGTTCATTGTATTTGTGCTTTTTCTGTAATGTCATTGTTGTAATCACAATATTCGTCTGCGTATTTATTTGATAAATTGAAGTGCAATTTTAACTGATATCTATGCTTAAAAGATTATAAAAGAGCTTTTTAAAACACATGCAATACTCAAGCAAAGCCATTAAAAATGTGATAAGATAAATGTCGCAAGTTTAAAGTTGTGCAAATATCAGAATATAAATTGAAGAGATGTTCAAAGAAAGACTGTTGTATCAATAATCAATGTAGATACATGTATGCCTTGGATATGCATTTAATTGTGTTATATTAAAAAAACTTTGGTTCTAGAATGACAATTGTCATGTCTAACATATGCTATTTGTTAATTAGCCAAGTAAATTCGTCAGATTTGCGAATATATTTTTTATGAATTATGGCACAAAGTGTTCAATTTAAGCCAACTGTTTGTTGTCTATCTTTTATTGTGGCTATCGTAATATGATTGATTGCTATGGTTAAAACTAGTGACAACAATTATTGTATATCTTGCCTTTAATGTACATATGTGTTTAACCCATTACAATCAAAAAGACAATTGTATTCCACTTTCTATGCGTCCTCTTATTTAAAAGACAACTTTCCCTTCATCATGGCATCAGTTTTGCGTTGTTCAGTGGCACGTTTTGACTTCGTTTGGTAAAAAAACATCAATGTGTTTTAGTGCGTTGAGGTCTGTTGCATAATTAGAAAATGCCCTTTATGTATTTTATGTTTAAACTAAAACGTTCTGAATTTGTTAAAAACGTGTCGTCTAAACAACAGTGTTGTTTGATATGGTATCAATACTTACCTGCACATTTTCCACAAGTTGCTCGTAGGTAACTTTTTAAGAGTCTCTCGTTATTTGTTAATATGAACCAGCCATATAAAGTGATTTGATATATCGTTATGCACTGTAGAAGATATTAAACAAAAAAGTGATACTCATCAGTCCTCAATATTGAGTTCCCTTGTTTCCGAGCAATAATATTTGGCAGTAATTGCAAACGGTTGCAATGAAGACAAGACCTAAGGTGAATGATCCCGAAATTAGGGTTTTGTTTTTGTAGAATTTATTTTTTAAGATGACATTTCAGGTTAAATCTCAGCATTTAAAAGACCATTCAGTCGGGTTTGGGAAAGCAGCGTAAGCAGTTATTAATTAGTTTTATTCTTTGTTTATGTTTTTTTGTCTAGAGTTGCATGCCTGTTACTATTTTACTATATAATGAATTTCCTTCTCGAAACCTAGTCAGGAGGGAAGAGAATAATGCTATGGTTTAAATAATAACTTTACCATTTATGTTTTTCTAACATTGGCCTCTCTGCCACGGATCTGTGATTATTTTCACAGGCAGAGGACGTTTGTACTTAGAATTCTCTATTCTTCACCCATTTCTGTTCAATTTTGCTTCGTTTTACTTTCCTATCGTTTTGTTCATATTCTACGTGGCCTGGTTTGAGAGATTAAATGCATTTTTTCTTTCTTTTTCTTCTCCAAAGAATGTTGAGAAAGTGTGAGGTTTGCTATAGCTTAAAACTGGTTTAAACTCCCAATGAAAGTCATTGACCGTACCAAGGCGGTAACTC
>Ga0224511_10003858_pt1 | contig 11050 bp, 3 predicted proteins | sample SF_May12_sed_USG_2_FD_169988 | JGI IMG/M metagenome (GOLD analysis project Ga0224511, IMG submission 169988) | Sediment microbial communities from San Francisco Bay, California, United States - SF_May12_sed_USGS_8_1 | ecosystem: Environmental > Aquatic > Marine > Sediment | place: USA...
TACATTTTATTGCACAAATGTTTCAATATGTATTATTAATGATTACCTTTGAGCTCAGATAAGTAACCTTTTATAAAGCTGTTTTCCTTAGCACCGTTTATGTTTATTACGTTTGCATCGTGGTTTTCGCAGTATTTCTGGAATGAAAGAAAGTAAAACATAATGCCAGTCAGACATTACACTTGACATATCTACATTGTTTACAACATTCTTTGTTTGAACATCTCTTTAATTTATATAAACATTTTTATAACCATTATAACCATTTATACAATTTTGATAATATTGCGCTAAAATGTGTATAGGATATAACTAAAGTTATTTAAACATTTTGGTTAGTTAGATAATATATATGAAGTAAAAAAGCAGTAGGACCGCGAGTTAAAGCATAATACGCTCGTAATGTGTTTTTCTAGAATGCCTATGTTTACAAGTAACCAACTATGTATTAAAGTTTTAGATAACTGACCACACAGGAATAAAACTGATGATATTGTTCCGACACCATTATACAGCTTAAGGCTTAACAATCGTGTGCTTGGTCGCGCCAAACTCAATCCCAATCTTTGTCTATGGTTTAGCTATTCAGATATAAATTCTTTTAATTCGTTAACCCCATTCATTAAATTCGTTGACCATACATGTGAATATACATGTTATTTAATAAATGAATTATCATAGACCCGGTTTTATATCAGTCTTTTCTTCTCCACTTTGGTACAACAGGCATATCAACATTCGACTATGTACCATTGATCTATCCACGATCCATCCACCAATTTGGTGACTACACATGTACGAGTACATGTAATGATGAGTTTTTAATAACTTAAACCTGCTTGGTACGATAACCCTTTTTAAGGAAGTTTAGAAAAAAACATGTTTATACACTGAAAAAAGGGTTAATAAATTTACATGTTGTCTGCGTCACATATAGTCCATTACAAAATGTGTGTTAAGTTGAATAGTGTTTTTTGACAATTCTACTAAATCAGTGTTCGATTTTGTAATTTGACGAAGGGCGCGGGTGTCATCCTGGTCTTGCTGTCCTTGATTTTTTATATTAAGAATGCCACATATTTTGGCCACGGTAGCTCTATATGCATGAGTTATTACCTGTGCGTCAGCGAAGGTATGATCTGAGTGGGTGAAGAGATAACACGATCCCTGGAATGGTACCCAGGTGTCCGGACAACAAGCCAGCGTCTGACCTGTAAGAGTCTTGTCACAGTGTGACTATTTAAATCATTATACATAAGGTTAAAGCTTTGGATTCACAAGTTTGCAGCTATGTAGAAACTTTATAAACTAAATATCATTTTGAAAGATGACATTTTAGGACTATCCGAGTCACTGTTTACCAATTTTCTAACACAATTAAAAAATCAATCTGTTCATATTAAACGGAACTTATTAGGTTAGTAATTATTTCCCTTGAAATTCCATTTAACGTATTTAGGTAACTTTTATATTTTTAAACTTTTAAACAGTTGAAATGTATCAATAAAACCCTAATGCAAATAAAGAAAAACTCAAACCTGTTTTGTTTAAACTTTAATTTGCGTATACATCCAAGAAGATTACACAGCTCTTACCTTAATTGATTACGTTAACATATTACATGTAATATACTGGTAGTAGTGCCTGTTATAAGGCAGTATTTATGTGTGAAATTTGATTGCTCTGTTCCAGAAACACATACGTTCAAACTAATTACGACCACGCTACTATATATATATCGCACTTGCAACGTCACGACACGTCCTTTCTGGTACTGCCCCTTAATGCCACGTCAAACCAGATTACTATTATAACAAGCATTTGATAGTATTGCGGGCAATACAGTAGCCCCTACCGGTCCATCAAAAAGTTCCTTATTTATCATAAGCTCCTGTTTATTTTCATTTATAATTCAACTTTTAGATAGAAAACAATAATTACGATGTACAAAATGGACACATTCCTTCTTCTGTAGACCACTGCAACTGGCTATTTAAATAACACTACTTAGTATAATGCAGTATAATACATACAGAGCGAACAATTAATAACAATAAATGGGCAAGGTAGTGACACATCATCTCAATATAGTGATCATTTCTGTTAAATAGTTGTAAAATCCGACTTCAAATAACAAAGTAATGGGCCGGACACGTTCAAGGTAGCGACCCAAATCTTGCATACAACACGTCGTCTCAAAATGGTGATCATTTCTGTGAAATAGTTTTAAAATCCGACTTCAAATAATGAAATCATGGTCCGGACACGATTTTGCTTCAAGGTCATACAGGGACCTTGACCTTTAAGGTAGCGACCCAAATGTTGCGCGCTAAACATCGTCTCAATAAGGCAAATAGGACGGACGGACGGAGGGACGGAGGGACGGAGGGTAAACCTTTAGTCCCCTCCGGTGTGAACACCGGTAGGGGACTAACTACAATGATAATTGAGTGTTTGTCCTTTGTTGTATTTTTACAGAAATTTAAATTGTGTCATAAGTCATATTCTGGAAGAGGTGTCAATATGAAACTTCATAGGTTGATAATCTTATTTAGATAAAAAGCACGGCAATTTAGATGTTTGAAGAAATTGTTCCAACCAAAGCACAGTTTTATGGCATCATACTAAAAAAATCCTCAACTATAAATATCTTATTTTTTTAGAAAGTGTATTCCAGCACTGAGATATTAATAACTAAATATGTCATAACTCAAATACTGGAAGAAGTTATCACAAAAAATTGTTTATGCAAGATGGAATGCACAGTGCAAGAATTAGAACTTTGAGTTTTCTCTCGAAAACAATTGTTGACACTGATCTCATTATATATGTAAAATAAAGAATGGTAAAGCTTAGAACGTTTTTGATTGTTATAGGTAAGTAAAATACAAACAACGCACCTAGCATAAACCAGAAAGCGAGACAGCTCCGTGTATACATGTACATCGTACTTCTTGCCTACAGAATGTCTAATGAACTGATAAGACTAAATTGTGCAATAGTTATAAGATAAGCATTGTAACAGTTCCCTGTATATGTGTGTACTTTCGTGTTTCAGCATATGTAACAAACTATGTTTGAATTGTTTTGTACATGTTTCGTTTGTTTATGTAATTGTATAATTGATCGTATTACTTTTACAGTTCAAGAATTAAACACATAGTAGGATGAAAATATAGTTGTTATATCAAATTCGCACTGCTTAGTACATAACACTTCATCTCTTGAAGCCATGTGAAACAATATCTGAGTATATCATCATCTAGGAATGTGTGTCGCCTTCCAGCAAGGGGCTGAATTAAAACGTTGTTCCAGCCCAAACAAGTTGTGTCCAAAAAGGTTAACGCAATGACTGATACAAGACAGTCCAGCAGTCAGACACATTTTTGACAGGTGCGCGCGTTTGGCAGGTGCGCGAAAAACCAATCTCCGTTTGAAGAGTTACGGAAGAAATTAAGGCTACGAAACAAATTTAACTTACGAAAGTTTAGTAAAACGCACTTAAGAAATTCGGAAAATTTGCGTAAGCAAAAAAGTTAAGAACTAACTTAAGCAAACTTTAGTAAAACGGGGCCCTATATAGAGTTAACATACTGGTGATGGCTATGCTGGACAGGTCGACTGGCCGCCATGATATATCCAACATATGTGATGATTACAGTGTTTAAAATCACATTATGGAGCGTCACGTTATATAACTATGTATATGCTAAATAGTTATGGAGCCGACATTGTATTTGAACAACGCCTATGGTAATTTGCTCTTTAGTATTGTCAGTATATGTTGGAGAAGGAAACGTCTAAAAGTCAGAATAATTAGGCGTTTGATGTCATTTTTGTTTAAACACTTACTTGGTACGAAACAACTTGCGACAAACATGTTGTTTTGTTTATTTAACGCCTACTGAGTACACACATGATTGCATGCTATAAAGTATTTGTGTCATTAAATACATATGTATGTAATTTATTTGTTCATTACATTTGTCATTCAGTGGTGCGTAAAATACAAACATATAGGCATGCCAAAGGTAGTCTTGCCCAATACTACAGAATTAACCACTCAATGACATGAATTACTTAATTTTGGCTCACATTTTAAAACTATATTAAGGTACCTCAAACCTAAAAAAACATAGTTATAAATAGTAAAACAATGATTGTTTCCTTATTTGTTGAATAAATTATTTCTGTCATAAAATTCTTTATATGGGTTACCTTTATGACAGTCCAGGAAACTGCACCGATTCGCTTGACAAATCTTATAGCTTAGAACGAATTCGGTGTGATATCATTTATGTTGCGCGCCATGACAAAATCTGCAATAATGCCATTCAGTAATATTTAAGCAATGAATTGACTTTTAAAAAAATGTTTTCTTATTGACTCAATATTTGGATCATATCAAACAAATGAATGCATAGTGGTTTTGAAACTCATAGTAATTTGCTTCTTCGCCTTCCATTGTAGCTTTCGTAATCATTTGTGCAAAATAAGGTGTTTATTTTAAAAGTCAGAGTTGTTGTCTTCAAAGGGCTTTTTATGTTCCTTACAATATTAAATAAAACTGAAAATCACATCCAGTGTCATTAATGCAAGTTTTTGTATGATTCGGCGCAATTATAATAGAAAAAAACGGAAACCAATTATATACAGACAATTTTGATTGAAAACGGACAAGTTCTTCAAACACACATAACTTCTATATCTTTACAGTTGATATTTTATTTTATCGTTAAAATAGACACAAACTGCACACAAATTTACAGGTTTTACCCAGCATACGGAACATTCTAAGATCTGTAAAGTCTCTCTGAAAGAACACATTCTTTGTCTTGGCGTTGACATGGCTACCCAACACCTTCTGTCTCGCACGGGCTGAAAAATGTAAACTATATACCTTCACGCTTGTAAATATCTGTATAAATGCAATCTCCAATAACGTCTGATTAACTATTTTTTGAGAGTGCTGGACTACTCTACCTATTGTTATTATTTTCGTTACAAAAAGTTGACGTGTTCTACCTGTTTACACGCTCACAGATTGCCCTATGTGAGGTATGGCATGTCGTGTCTACCCAGCGGTATCCGTGTTGGGGGGGCTGCCACTACACAGTTCTCGTCCGTGCCGCGGTCAGGCTCATGTGTGTCGTGGTTCCAGTCTAATGTAATATTTTCGGTCAACACAAATCCATGTGCATTTCAAAGGTCATGTCTTGCAATCTTATTGAACCATGAATTATTTTAACTTAAAATAAACCGATAATGTGTTTTGTACATTTTTAAATCAATGTTTTTATAAAACTGTATTTGTAATAATCTTTACTCGAAGATCTGAATGATAGTTGTGTTATCTTTTATTTATAGGTTTAGTGTTGTAGATATAATTGACAGTGTTTGCTAATTTACAGCACAAAACTCATTGGTTTAAATATTTTACAAAGATACTTTCTTAACATCGAAAAAGACCAACCAAAAAACGTTGCAGCGGTTTCGGATGGGTACAAATTCCAGATTCCTTCCACGAGTTCATCTGTGAGACCAATCCAGTAGCCATGATCTGTGCAAATAATGGTAGAAACTTATGTGGACATTTCTTCTTCTAAATACCTGTGTAAAAGAAGGAATGTCGTGGATTATTTAAGCTACATGTACCAACATGGCTGTGTTTGATCATTACAAGTGCAGAACACGAAAACATTAGACACAGAGTCAGGTCAAATTGATTTGACCTGACATAGTATTGTAACTGGACGACCGTTTTAACAATATGGATTTGAGAGCTTATAGCCACTCTAATATGTCACATGATCCACGTTGTTCAGCCAATATCAGCAATTGTTTACTGGTACACAAGTCATTCATGTGAAGTTTAATAAAAATAGGCTAAATCAAGTTTAAACAATTTTGTTTAAAAACTTTCGGACAATGCCGAAAGTAAATAGAACCGTTTAAAAGGACTTAGGATGGGCCACAAAATTATAGTGTGTAACGTTTGAACAAAACTGATCTCGGAGAATATGATTATTATAAATAAAAATGGATGACGGACGAGGACGGGCTAAAGCTTCGTACTCAAGTGAGCTTAAGTATGCCTAATTATACAAATAGCGCAATTGTTTTATGGCGCCAAAAAGCAGTCTAAGTCTGATTATAAAATTCGTGCATGTATGTTTCGCAAACATTTTAATAATGACAAAATTGAAATTATTGTCTAATACCTCTCGTTACATTTTGACTTCAATTTGCATGTATTCAGGACAACACACTTACCTTTGAGCTCAGACAAAAAAACCTTTTATAAACCTGTTTTCAGCATCACTGTTTATGTTTAATACGTTTGCACCAGAATGTTCGCAGTATTTCTGGAAAGAAAACTTAAGAAGTAAAACATAATGTTATTCAGACATTTCCACTTTTGATAAGCATTACAAACATTTCTAACCAACCACAACAATATGAACAAGATAGAGCTGTAAATATTCATATGTTAGGTAAGTTGGACAGATTATTTTAACGTCAGCAAAAGAATTGCGAGGCGGAACCTATTACGCCCGAACGTTTGTGCTTTTGTAAAATGCTCAATGTTTACAAGTACAGACAACGTTCTGCAATCACAAAACAATTGTTAATGAATCATCTACGTATTAGGGTATTCATGCATTAAGTGTGCATAATTTCTTGCCTGTGCGTCAGCGAAGGTATGATCTGAGTGGGTGAAGAGGTAAAACGAACCCCGGAATGGTACCCATTTGTCCGGGCAACAAGCCAGCGTCTGACCTGGAACTTATTTGATGGTCTTGTACTTAACACAGTACCATAACACTGTATTACCAAGATATTTCGTAGATTATTGTCACAGTGTGACTATTCAAATCATCAAAATACTTCATAAAAATTATTGTATAACAAAAATCTCATGTTATTGTAATTCTTAAAGATTCTAGGCCTGTATCTTTATACTTTGATAATCGGTCACAAAAATCTTGAAATACAAACAAATTAACAGTGCAAAATAAATGTTGTCACATATAATGTGTTTTTGTACCATTAAAAAACACAAAAAAACCCAAAAAAAGTCAAACATAAAAAGCCTTGCCGGAGCAGGTAATTGTACCCGGGACCTCTTGCACCAAAAGCGGATGCGTTACCTCTGCACCACCAAGTCAAGTGAAGGTGACGATTGTAGTCAAGCTAATTAACTGTTTCGACGCAATTGGTCGAAACGAAAATAAAGAAAGACAAATCTGCGGGGCACACATTTTCAACAAATTAACTATTCTGTATTTTTTTTACATGCATGGATAACTATATTTGGCAGTATCTCATATTTACGGGAGTAGGTTTCACCGCTAAAACATTGTTGAAATATAAGACGTAAACGAGTTTGATCTATAAGATTCAGGCAACTGCAGATCAAAACAATTACAATATTTACATGTTAACCTTATTTTACTTGTTTTACATGTGTTCAATTTGATTACTCTATTCGAGAAGAGACTGCATAAGAACTACAATTGAGTGTTTCATACAAAGGAGACAGAATAGCGATTTAGGAAAGCATTATAAAATTACCAACATTCAGATTGTCATAATGATTTGGTTATTTTATTTTTGGCACTTACAGATTAAACGATTTTTTTTTATAAATTTGGTCAAAGCTCAAACAATAAAAGAGATAATTACATAATATTATGCAGACAGATCCCAATTAGCTGGAATGAACAGCCCAATAACTATAACTTCGAAAACCAATGTAACGGCAGATTATATATTTACTACAGAACGATGATGTTTTTTTAAATAAAGTGAATGTTGTAGGTAAATAACATACAATCTACGCACCTAGCGTCACCAGGATAGCGAGACAGCTCCACGCATGCATAGTGCGCTTTGCTAGCAGGTGGTGTAATGAACTAATACGACCAAATCGTGCTACAATGTGAGATAAGCATTGTTACGGCTGCATTTTTTATGTGCAACTTCCATGTCTGTGTGTCCTAATCAATGTCCTTCGAAGAAATGCGTGCCAAAGTTCGTTTATTAATGTAATTATGTAATTGATTATATCACTTTTATTTCCATGTTAAAGATGTTTGAATTTAAACATTGCTACACTTAAAAGCAAAGTCACCAAAAGTGTTTAAAGAACTTTCATTTGATCTCCAGATTAAAACATGAATATTATTTATACTGCAATAATTACATCAATTAGCTTTCATCCATAACAGAATGATAATTATGCATTATATGGTATTGAAAATAAGCACACAGTTTTAATAAACTCATCAAATGCTAAACTTTAAAAGCACAAATATTGTTTGGACTTTTTATTCAAATTGCGAAATAGTTTTTAACATAAGAAGTCGATCATATAATGTTTACATTAAACTCGAAAAATTAAGGCGTTTGTTTATTTACACAGTATAAATACAACTATTAAAGTACATTCTGTTCACGCTGGTTATGCTTTTAATGACATCAATTTAGTAAAATGAATAACGCTTTTAAAAACAAGAGGGCCCAGATGGCCCTGGAACGCTCTTCTCAGACAGATTTGAAGATGTTTAGGATTTCCCTTTTTTCATCGCTTCATTCTGACCAAGTTTCATAAAAATCCGATCACAAATGTGGCCTGTAGAGTGTTAACAAGACTTTTCTAAGATTTGACCTAGTGACCTACTTGGTAATCCATCATGACATATTCGAACTTGGCCTAGATATTACTACGACAAACATTCTGATCAAGTTTCATCAAAATCGGGTTACCAATCTGGCCTCTAGAGTGTAAACAAGAATTTCGTAAGATTTGACCTGGTGAACTAGTTTTTGACCCGAAATAACCCATATTCAAACGTGGTTTAGATATTGTCAAGACAAACATTCTGATTAGGTTTCATTAAATTCGGGTTGCAAATGTGGCCTCTAGAGTGTAAACAAGAATTTCCTAAGATTTGACCTGGTGACCTTGTGTTTGACCCGACATAACCCATATTCGAACATGGCCTAGATATTGTTAAAACAAACATTCTGACCAAGTTTCATAAATCATATTTCATAATCGTATCACAAATATTGACTCTAGAGTGTAAATATCAAATGTTGACGGACGACGGACGACGAACGACGGACGACGGACGACGGACAACCACTGACCACAAAAGCTCATTATGAGCACTTCGTGCTCAGGTGAGCTAATAATATCGATCTTTAAGGGGATCTGACATAGTATTTCAACAATGTCTGTGGTAATGCTAGTAAGTGCTAGTCAGTATTACCAGAGAAAGAAGTGTCTAAATAAAAGTCAGAATAATAAGACATCTAATTTTTAACTGTTGTATAAATACTTACTTGGAATGAAACAACTTGTGACACACACTCTCATAATGTTCTTAAACGTCCAGCAAGTACATAGATGATTGCACTGTTGCTGTAAAATATTTGCTTTGTTTGTATATTTCATCTGCCATCCGGTGGTGCGTAAAATACAAACATGCAGCCATGTCCATGTTCGTCTTGTCCAGTACTACAAATTAACTACTTTTGAATTACATCATTTTGACTCACTTTGCATAACTATTTTAATGTAATTCATACCAAAAACATCAGCCCCCTCATAAAAGCATATGATAGCATGTGTACACAATATAAATTGAAGAGATGTTCAAAAATGCTGTTAACAATGTACACAGCGCACGATGACAAAATAGCCCGTACAAAAAAACAAACACATAGAACAGCACTTAACACACAGAACAACAAGACGTAACAGACATTCAGCATCAACTTTGTTTTGTAATTTTTAAAACACTCTTTCGTAGTCGTTATTTTAACGATCGTTATAATATAAATTGAAGAAATGTTTAAAGAACGAATGCTGTAAACAATGTAGATATGTCAAGTTTAAGGGTACCGTGGCGTACAAAAACCAACCCACAGAACAACACAAAAACACATAGAACACCAAGACGCAACAGACATTCAGAAAAAACTACTTTTTGTGTTTTTCGGATTTTTGTTTTTTATTTTTATTTTATTTATATTTTCTTAAATGATTTCTCCAAGACACTTGGCATGTTAGTGATGAATGTACATTGACGGGGAGTAGACATGACAGTTTGCGTTGTTCTGTATAGACAATCAATTGAAAACACGTGTTATGTCAACCTACATGCCGTATATTGGATCATATAATCGGAAACAAGTTAGTTATATTATACTACATATATCGTAATAGGTATCGTTGTAAATAAACCGCGTATAACCCACGACCGAACTGACAACCAATGTTAAATAAATAGTAAAAAACGAATTCGTTTAGATAGCTTAACAAAGATCCCCCTTGTTTTGGAAAATTTATAACTGTCATAAAACGCTTTTAAAATAATATTATGTGTAAGTTAGACGTGCAAACATGTCGTTTTGTGTCAATTTCATAAACATGTTTTGTATATTAAAGGGAAACTGCGTGACAAACCTAAGCTATAAAATGCCTCCTGCAGTGTTGATATTAATGGAAAATTAATCAAATGAAAAAATGTAAGGCGGGTTTCTATACAAGGTTTCGTTTGATGTGTATAAATCAAAACGCTAATGTTGAGTGTAAATCTATTTATTGCCTTGAATTTGTCTTTGATTTTAACATACATGACAGTCCGGAAACCTGCACTGGCTCACTTGACATGCTTGACAGCGACTCTTAAATAGTACCAATGTGGTCAATTATGTATGGTATTGCTTTCAAAAGAAGGTTAAACGTTAACTGTCACACTCAACATGGGAACGTTAACGAGAATAGACAAAACAACTACAATGATGATTTTAATTGATATTAATTGGGTATTAAATCAAGCGAAATCTAAAATGTTTTTGAATAAAACAAAACTGAACAACATCATTTAAGCGTTGTTGTAACCTAGCTGCACTTTCATGTTAAAATTTATTTATAGATGGATTTATGTATGAAAATCAATACAATTGAGCCTTTTTCTACAGATTTCTTTGGTAATCATGTATAAACGAAGTATAACATTCGTTTATATTGTATAAC
>Ga0224511_10003859_pt1 | contig 11049 bp, 4 predicted proteins | sample SF_May12_sed_USG_2_FD_169988 | JGI IMG/M metagenome (GOLD analysis project Ga0224511, IMG submission 169988) | Sediment microbial communities from San Francisco Bay, California, United States - SF_May12_sed_USGS_8_1 | ecosystem: Environmental > Aquatic > Marine > Sediment | place: USA...
TTCACTTTTATTCATGTAGCCAGTGCCCACTACCAATATGCAAAATTTTATAATGATTCGTTGATAAACAAAAAAAATAAGTTTGCAAATAATCCGGATTTGCAAACTTAATCTGGACACTGTTTTACTGAAATATATTTTATAAAAAATCAACTTAAATGTCTGTGGCGTTCTAGTGGTATACGAGTGTTTTGTGTTGTTCTGTATGTAGGTTTCTGTACGGGCCATTTTGTCAGGGTGCCCTTAAACTTGACATTCTACTTTGTTTACAACATTTTTTCTTTCTCTTTAATTTATATTAAACAGGCAAAACATAGCGTCATTATATTTATTACGACGTATGTATACAGCTCTTCAAATCTGTTAGATTCTAATTTCATACATTTTCATAAAATTGTTCATGGTAGCATTGGATGTTTATGTTTCACGCCACAGAGCTTGCTGGTGAAGGTCCAGAACGGGAGTTTCTTGTTGACGAGGTAGTGGAATGTATGTACGATACCCTGCAGGCGGCCTTCAAATGGTACTTCGAGAATGACGCCAACAAAAAGGTAGGCATTCACCTGGCTGTATCCAAATGAGTTATCGTGTGTTTAATTCAGACGCCACTAAAGGCACTGAAGGTAGAGGACGGAACTCAAAATTCGATGGTCATGGGTTTGGGAATGGCCGGGAACAGTAAATCGCCACTGTGTTAAATAATACTAGAATAAATACTAGAATACTTACTGCTTTAAGGTTGGATCTGCTTTCCCTCACAGTTGACACATATGATAAAGCAGTCAGTCGTTTTTGAAGAAAAAGTGGGTGAGCCTAAGAACGTTTATAAGATGAACTTACATGCAAAAGATTACCCAAATAGTGTTGAAAACTGCTTTTAAGAAACACACCAAGCAAAACAACCAACAAAGCAACCAACTAATCAACTAACCAACCAGTTAAAACAACCAACAAAACCAACGTTTGTTAGTAGCGAATAGGTAACTTTCATTTGCATTTCAGGCTGAAATCCGGACCAGTGTGATTGCCTCCATTCCCAAGGTGGCAGCTTACATCAAGAAAAGATGCAACACATACGGACAAAACGGGTTCCTGATTGGCTCAAAGGTCAGGCATTTGTTTGGGTTGTTATATTGCCTTCCATGGTGCGGATTTGGGACAATTAAAAAAGGACCTTGAACTTTGTCAACACCCCTTAAGTCTAACAAACTTGAATCAGATATATAACATTATGACTCAAGTCTGTTGTTGTGTTGGTATTTTGTTTACGGCTAACCTAAAATACTAGCACTAGAACTTGAAACTACAAAATGAGATAATCATTGCCTTTGAAAAACATACTTGTTTACTTCCTTTTTCCAGATAAAATCGTTTTGCATATAATAGACTACTGCTATATCACAGTGTTCCGAGTTGTGGTTCTCTAAATATCATTTTTTGTGCTCCTTCTATTTGAAACGGTACAATAGTTTATCCTCCCCAACACTCTCTTTTGTCGTAATTATATGACAAAAATGAAATGAAGTTTGCAATTAATAATATAATGAATATGCTTAAAACATAATTATTAAATCAATCTAGAACTTATCTGGAAAAAATATAATTGAATTTCTTACAATAGCGAGGACAATAACGAAATACAAGTCCACTTATTTGCAAACTTAGATAAGTCCTAATACTTTGACGGGTAATGTTTATTGTGTTTGTGGGCATATTCGGTTAAAATACAACTACCTCGAATGAAAATGTTGTAATATTGTTTTCAGTTGACCCTAGCTGACCTAGCTGTGTTTAATCTTGTCGATCAGATGAGCTGTATGGGTTACAAGGACGATTGGGCCAAATTTCAGGAAGTCATACAGCATTCGGCGAAAATCAGCGCCGAAAAGCCACTCTGTGAATACCTTAAAAAGCGCAAGGATTAGTCACGCTTGTGGAGTGCTAAAATACAAAACTAAAGTTGCTCTGTTACAATTTGGTTTTATACTAGGCATATCTTACATCAATATTGTCTCAGATGGACACAAAACCATTGGCTATGTTGACTATTTCTGTTCTACTTTATACAAGCGGTTTAGATTTACTATAAAGCGGTTTTAACTTTTGTTCTTAATAAAAAGGGACACTAAACTGTTTTTGTTTGGTTATTTGCTAAAACAAATTGGTAATAAATTGTTTTTTTGTTTTGATATTTTATAAAATTAATTTCTTATTGGTATGTGTTTTGATTAATATCACACAATTTGAATGTAAGAACATAATAACAAACATATGTAACGAAACCGCCTTTTCATGTATCAATGAGACACAATTTGTATTAAACAATGTTTCAACAGTACTACCTTTAATTAAATAACTGAATCCAATAAACGTTCCGAAATAAATTTCTCAGGACAATTTAGAATGGACAAATCCACAACTGTCAATCATGATCATTTATAACAGTACATGGTCAATTTTAATCGAATGGATAAGAATTACAATGTATTATGCCAGGTGACAATCTGACCTAGTAAATACAAAAAGAAAGCGTACCTCCTGTTTGTGATAAACCTTATCACACGAACAATAGCCTGCTACAAAATGGGAGGAGATTGTAAAAATTGCGGACCTATGCATTCCCAAGCAGCTGATCAGTAGTACGTGTCCGATACCAGCCGACGGCTTTAACACCGGATTCAGGGATTATCTTTGGGCAAGTAAATGGACACCACATTACATAATTCTACAGTAAGAAAGATTTAAGTTATATTGAAGAAGAACATAATGTAAAATAGTGCAATTTCTCTTTTATTACGAAAAAGTACAAATAAATTAAAATTAATTCTTCCTGAACAAACAACTAGTGTGTTTGAACTATACACCAGTTTTATGGCTATTTTTGATAAGCATTATTTGCACTATACACCAGTTTTATGGCACATTTGATAAGAGTATGCGTTTACAGTTTATGAACACATGACTTGAATGAAAAAAATGGCACATAACAAGGCACTCTGGAATGTCGTCTAACGATTCTATAAAACGTAAGTCAAAACAAACATATCACAGTCATAAAGTGTACAAACATTATGAAGGCAATATGATACAAAAATACATCTGTAAGTTTGGTTAAACGCAATATGGTGCATGGAGAATGACATTGACAAACGAATACTAGTTTTTGAAACAATTGAACAATTCTATTTCTAACTACACACTAACAATTTGGTTAATCACTGATCTGGCAATATTTTACATGCGACACAGATTGAACTCTTCTCAAAATTCTAAAATGTCAATTGCGAGATACAGTTGTACTAGTACTGGGAATAAATATATTTTCGCCACTTTGAGTTACCTCCAACTTTACCGACTCTTTAATTTCTAAGCAAGCTCATATCCTTATTATAAAAGGGGTTATAATGTAAGAAGACATGGCTAAAATGCACACTATTTTCATAGAGCTAATGTTAAGATATGCATCAGAAAGGAGTATCTGAAGATACAGTGAATTGTCAAAAGTACCAGTAACGTTCCACGTCACACACGTTAGAAGTAGACATATCAGGGAGGTTGCAAAACCGACTTCAACTTCGACTTCAACGTTAGTTAACACAAACATATCACAGTCACGTGTACACAAAAAATGATTAAGAAAATATTATATAAAAATACATCTGTAAGTTTGGCTAAAATGAATAAGGTGCATGTAGAATGCAACTGACAAACATCTATTAGTTTATCAAAATTTTACATTTCTGTTTCTAACTACACAAAATTACAATTTGGTAAACCACTGATCTGACAATATTTTACACGCGAAACAGATTCAACTCTTCTCAAAGTTCGGAGTACGAATACCATAACTCGTACAATTTATGGTTGAAGTGTCTAAAATGTCAATTGGGAGATACTAGTACTAAAGATAAATTTATTTTCGCCACTATGAATTACCTCCAACTTAACCGACTCTTTAATTTCTAAGCAAGCTCAAGTCCTTATCATGAATGGGATTAAACTGTGAGAAGACATGGTTTAGAATGCACAAAATGATGAAGATATGAAGATATAGTGCACTGGCAATAGTGCCAGACACGTTCCACGTCTCACGCGTTAGAAGTAGTTCAGACATAATTATTAGGGAGGTCGCGAAACCGACTTCAGTTTTGACTTCAACGTGCAATAACCAAATAACGTCGAAGTTAAAGTCGTTGGCTAAATGTGAGATGCAAAACAAGACGTAAACATGAGTGTTAATTCAAACATAATATTTTTGAATGAGAGTAAACGGTCTAATATTGAAATGATAGAATTGTGTGTATTAGATTATTGCCGTTTTATGACTCCTTATTATCTTAAGAAACTGTAATAATTTCATAAAGTCTGATTAAAAAGATCTCTTAAACCAATGTATATATGAACATGAATGCGCGTGTACATAAAGTGGTTTATAAAGTCGGTAAGCTATGAGGGTGAACTCCCCCTGCCAATTTTGGTTTGCAGTATTCAGGGTGCCGTACGTAACACCCAAAAGGCCGGTAACTCCTGTGATTTGGAACGTGTTTTTGACATTATTAAGATACATAACTGATATAATGGAATAAAAAAGAATGAAAAACAAACAAAACAGAAACAAAAGACCCGAAGTTTGCAATTGTGCATATGTCAGTGTATGTAACAAACTGTATTGTTTTAAAATCTGTTTTGTATTATTGAAAACAATCAAAAAGTAGGTTCTCTTGTTATACGATACGCAGCCACATATATCATACGCAGCTCTTCGTTGCACCAGGGATACTCAAGCCTAAGCATACTAAGCACATGTTTCTAATTACGGGCTTACATTAAGGCGATACACACACATAGATGGCGATACCATCGATATGCACAAGTACATTTCAAGTTATGCATTGAAGATATATAGGACAGTTCTTATCGCAAATCATAATTATACAAACACATACACACAGTACACATAGTATTATTCATTCAGTGGCAAACATCCACTGGATTACACGTTACTGTTCCCAGACCCCTGAGAGCGGTTCTCTCTTCGGACTTGAGGTGATTCTTCGAGGATATGATAGGTCAACGCAGGACGTGCCGCGCGGCTAGTGCGTGCGTGTCATCGTTTATAATTTCCAAATTTTGGACAAAAGGCACAGATAAACTTGTTTCTGCTCGTTGACGGCTCCCAAAAAGGATCCGTATACTAGAGTATCTCCTGATGAGTCACGAAATGTTGTCACCGTCTAGACTGACGTAACACGGGAGTTCTTGGGATTTCAGCTGTCTTTTCAGCCAACAATCGTTGATGTGTCATAATTCGATGTATTCGGTGTACGTCTCCTCGATTTGTTTGGCGGCTGTATTATTGTCTACATCGCCAATTAGCGTGGATGGTAAATGTTCCAAACGTACCTCCAATGGGGATTGTTCATCATTTGCGACGTCGGGAATGATGATAGTACGAAGTGATGTGAAACACACATCTTCAACATATATGCTGACACACAAACCATTGTCACATATACTGCAATGTTCACCAGTATGAGCATGTAGCAGTGGATCGCTTCTGTCGGCGGCTTATCATTCCAGGTCACACTAACGTCCATCGTGGGATTCGCATGCGAACACTTGTTTATGCCAAATGCATTGCTATTGTTTAACATAGCATATAAACAACGAACTCTCTTTTGCGGCAGTATTTCCAAGAATTTAAATGCCACTTAGTGTATATGTCACATATCCTTTGGAAGTTTATAGAAACTTGTAAGACATTCTGGAATTACTCGCTTTTAGCACATATATTTTACTTTAATGAGCACCAAGGTAGGAACTACCTTTTTTACGTTGGCGTAAATTGTATAGCTTCCGTCGCTACATTTGAAGTAGAAGGCCAAACACCGAGACGTTCTATCTTGGGATACCAACATTTTGCAGTGCGTTATATTTAGTAAAAAAATTCCGTGATCTATTTTTAGTAACACGGGATTTTATTTTTCTTTAAGAACATTCACAGGCTGTCTTATAAATGATTTAAGTGTATTAAGTGTTCACAATATCATTACTGGATGGATATAGCGGCTACAGGTACACTAAATTTTATTGTCAGTTTTGTAGAATGTTTGCCACTGTGAGAATAACCACATTTAATCAGTTATCCGTCTTTTTAAACAGAAACTTGTTCACTTCCGATATTAGGAGGGTGTTTTTTATTGCGATTTGTTGGTCATATTAATGTATTGCTAGTCTACGGTTACTTGATTATATATTAGTTGGATATATTGTAATTAAATCTACTTTTGTCATCGTCTTCAAGTTGTTGGATTTAAGTTTAACGCAAACATAATGTCATAAGTTATCTTCCGTTTGGGTATTGGCTCTCGCCGGTGTTATTTCCCTTAGTTCCACGCCAAGCTGGCGTAGATCGACCGCGGGCAGATTTAGCAGTGGCATGTCTCGGAAAAAGAATTGTCTAGGATTTAGTTGAAGTCGAAGCCGGGGAACAGTAGAGAGATCAATTACCACTCCCTCATATATACCTCGGTTATTTGCAATGTTGTGATGATGTTGAACTTGATCGGGGCTCTGTTGTTCCATTGTATGCTTTTCGTGGTTTTTACGATAATGATACACGTGTTTTTATCACTTTTCTGAACACGTGCATGCATAGGAAACGCATCAACGCATCGTCCAGTGCATGTTGTTTGGTTGATACCTACAATAAGCATGTGTTTAATTAATGTCACAAATATGGACTAAATTCGGGTTAAACAACTTTAGGCGTTAGTTATGACAAAGTTTATTTAATATATTTAATTTCAACAAGCAACTACAGACTATATATTGTCTTTTGTTGTAAATGTTACCCTAAATGTATATACTTTTGGTTTCCCAGCTCTTACTTGGGAATATTTGAAATATATTTAAAGTCCCTTTAAAGATTGATTTTTATGCAAAGGCATAGTTATGCATAATTAAAGAGAATGAAATGGCCTAGTATAATGGTATATAGTATTTTTAAACAAACATATATAACAATGTTTCTTATTAAAATATAAATACTGCTCAACACAAACAGTAATTTAGCATTTGAACAGTTTCGTTCTTAATGTTTATGTTACCATGGTAACCATTGCTTATATAAACGCGCAGAGAATTGCATTTAAGTATGCACATACTCGACGAGCAATATCAGCCGCATTTCTTACTTTTCACTGAGGTAAGAAACTCCACATGCATAAGCCTATGCAGGAGAAGTTACATTTTCGCGACTTCGGCGTACTTATTTAATGTACTTCTGTCTGTCAGTGACTTTTTTTATTGATGTTTAAGCGACAATTAAAAAAACCCACATAAATATTGTCTAATATTTTTCGATTTCCGTTATTGATTTTGTCCAGATTTTTGTACTGTTTGTTATGTATTAATCCTATTTTAAACATAAAAAGAAGTCTTAGCAAACCATGCTCAAATTAGATCGATTTGATTTCTTTACATTTATGAGCGTCAAATCAGCGTTCTAAAGACCTTCTTCGCGTGTACGTAAGTTTCTGCATATAGGTGAACAATTTTGTGGTTTTACATTAAGCCTGTTATTATCAATCATTTACAACTTAAACATTGCGTTTGACGTCCAAAAGTGGATAAAAAATTAAAAAAAGGTAGTGAGAGGGCATTGAAAACGCTCGTCACCGCGCACAAAATGGGGGAAAATCGAAAACACGGGCGTTGCCATAGCGGTGCACCACTGAAGCCGGCGTTGCTATAGCGTTGGCTTAACGGTAGCGAGCGAAAGCGAGCGTTGGTTTAGCCGTGACGCGAGCGTTGATAGAGAAGCGTTCTGCGCATTCGGGTGTTGGCTCGGCTGGGGTTTAAAGTTAGTTTATCGGCATCCCGCTTTTGACTACGGAGCTGAACGGATCGCTTTGATATAAGTTCTGATAGATTGTTGATTGCCTGTTGCAATCTTTGGAGGTTCTGATTCTGCTCCTGGACTTGTGAACTTATCATAGCAAGTCTCTCAGCATCCATGGTAATACAGTTTTACCGTAACTTTGAGCAAATTCGACGTAAATGAGGTCTGCACTCAATGGCAGCTCGATTTCATATCTACCCGTATTTACAGCCAAATGCTGATCTCGATCCGACACCTCAATACCAACGCCAAACCAAAGTTCATCACCGCAATAGATCGCTGCTTCGTTTTACGAGCGGACACGGAATTGCTGGAAACGGTGTCAGTCGTTGAAGCAGCGATCCATTGTGGTTATGAACTTTAGTTTAGCGTTTAATAGTATGGATGTGTCTTTGCGGGACCAACGCTCGCTGCCGCTCGCTACAACTAGATGTATAAAACAACTGTTCTTACCAAATGTATCTAGTAAATATGAAAACATGTTACTTCACATCGTGTAATATAACTTTAACGCATTTAAATGTTACCAGTCCATACTTTATGAAATACATTACAGACAGCGGAAAATTCGTATGTCTATAAATAGCTGATATTAGAAACAATATTAGGCTAAAGCTTATTAAAAATCCGTAAAATCAGTATTTTGAACAAGCTCCACTATTGGTCCAAACTGGTTACGTACACTGGTAGAGTCGGATAAAAATGTTGAAATACATGATATAAGATAAAAAATGAAACATAAGAGAGAATACAAAGATCTACAATAAAATGTACAAAACCACTCATAATGAGTCATGAGAGACTTATTGATTGTACTGAGTAACAGGACCGCCGTTCATGGCGGTATTTGCGAATTTAAGTAAAATATTTTATAGAACTAAATTTTGTTTCGATTAGATGATTATTCCGTTTTAATACCATTTTCTTTTACAAAAGAATGACATGACATGTTCAGACCAACCTGTGGCAACGATCAACCGCCCAAACACAAATTGTAACAGATCTTTGCGGACCACGGGTTGCAAGGGAAACTACCGCTATAAGAAACCTTTCTGTTTTAAGTTATTACTACAGCAATAACTTCCCTTATTTTCTTCAATCCGAAATGTGATGTTGAAACAAAAATCTAGAAAAATAGATATTGTGTTGTTTAGTTTCGTTTGCACCAGGGATACTCGCGCTTAACATACTTAACACTCAGGTCTCTAATAAAAATCAGTTTAATCAATGTCACAAATATGAATAAGGAAAATCTTTGGTATATTTTAATATGATATCACCATCGCTAATAAATTGACGCAAATATATTAAATCAAAAAGAGGATGTACAATATACAGCTATTAAGAAACACAGTGTTTCGTATAATAAAAATTGAAGAGATGTTCAAATAAAGAATGTTGTAAACAATGTAGATATGTCAAGTTTAAAGGCACCGTGACAAAATGACCATTTTCAAAATGATTCCTATTATACATTGAACTGGTGAGCACAATTAATGTATGATTGAATATTTATCGAACGGACCAAGCGATAAAATGCAGTTGTATAGATAACTTATGAAGTAGCCTTTCATCAGAACTATATAGAGCAACTGCGTAAGTTCCGGCGTAGTTTTCTATGAAATAATAATTCGACTACACCAAATAAACAATACGGTATCATTTTTATAACGTCTTCGAGAGTTTAATCCCCGACGGGGTCATACACGCGGTCGGGGATCAAACTCTCGACCTCCCGCGTGTTGGGCTGACGCTCTATTACTAAGCCATTGCTGCGGTAAGACAATATCTCAACGTATTATAAGTCAATTTTCTCTAGTTAAAAACAAAGATCTACATTGATAAAGAAAACAGCGCCAACTTGACACTATCGCGCAAATCAGCTTTAAGCGTTACCTATGACACAGTTTCTTTAAGAAACATAAGACTGCCGCTACAAACACGTACAAACTTTCATTTTTAGTTCTTAACCCTTACCAAGCTGAATTGTTTTTCATTCTCTAAGCACCCAATGCTGAATTGTTTTGAGAAGATCAAGATTTTTTACCCTGTTGAAGTATAGCTTGATTTCCACGACTATTGCTGATGCTATTGTACTGAAACTTGCCATGTGTGTTCACGAAGCAATGTCCTATACGACGCTGACATTTGCGATAACTTATCCATGTGTGGTTGCCGTGGTAATACATTTTATAAGGATTATTTGGTGAAAAAAGCATTATATACACATAACTGGCTGACATTTCTTAAATAATAACACTATTTAAGTTCATAAATGGTCTGGTGTTATTTACAAGTGTATTCCATGCATATTTTGAGTAAATAACAGAGGCCACAACTTTGAAACATGACCAATAGTGTTTTGACTAATCCATCTAAAAAACTATATTTCCTTTGGAATTCATATTTTACATGCAATGCAGTGGAAACTTATTTTCTCGACTATTTCAATGGCTATTGTGCTGAAACATGTATGTTCACAAAGCAATGTCCTATCCGACGCTGACTTTTGCGATAACTTATCCATGTGCGGTTGCCATGGTAACACATTTTATAAGGATTTTTTTATATGAAAAAGCATTTCATACACATAACTGTCTGACATTTCTAAAACTAACACACTTTTTGTTTTCATAAATGATCAAATGTTATTTACAAGGGTAAATATATTTGAGACAACTCAGGTTGGTGCTCGTGCTGGGTCCAGCATTACGCCTAGTGGTGCTGGAGTCAGCACGAGACCGCATGAAAATTCTCAAACACCAAGGATTCAGAACGCAAAAACGGATCAAAATAAAGTAAAACCAATGACATACCTCAGAAGTCAACTATCCGTGAAAATTAAACAATTCCATCAAGTGTAAATCCACAGAAAACACAAACGTATGCACACATTTTATCCACGAACACTACAGCTGAGGGGAATCCCGTTGCCGGGAGGGGGAACAGCGAACAGCAGCGCTAAAAATAGACTGAGGGGGAGCGAGAAACTGGTGGGATCCCAGAAAAGTGTGCCTATTAATAATAATAATAATAATAATAATAATAATAACTTTATTTTTCGAAGGTAACATTTAGACATACAAAGTATAATACAAAATATGTCTTAATTTCAAATGGCCTTCAATAACACAAGATAAAATCAA
>Ga0224511_10003860_pt1 | contig 11048 bp, 6 predicted proteins | sample SF_May12_sed_USG_2_FD_169988 | JGI IMG/M metagenome (GOLD analysis project Ga0224511, IMG submission 169988) | Sediment microbial communities from San Francisco Bay, California, United States - SF_May12_sed_USGS_8_1 | ecosystem: Environmental > Aquatic > Marine > Sediment | place: USA...
TTTTATTCGTACTAACACGTTGTTAACCGTATGATAAAAAATACATAAATAGGTTTTCTACGTATTTCAACCCTTGTTAACCGTAGTGAGTCTACGTTTAGGTACGTGTAACTACGTGTTAGTACGTTCAAAGCGGACTACTTCTAACTACGTGCAAAATTGTAGATATGACCACCCATTTATAGTTTAACATAATGACTGTTACTTATTTCATTTCTTGTCTGTAGTAGTTTGTTGTTCTTTTAATAAACATAGCAAATGCTTTTAAAATAAGTGAAACACTATTGAGGAAATGAAGTCACACATCATAAGACCGTAAAAAGACGAATACAGCTATGGTTCGTTGTACATGTTCTTTTTTCAACTCATAAAATAACAATAAAAGATTTTTATCTAAACTAAAATTTGAAATAACCATTATGATTACAAGTGTCTGTCCGTTTTTTTTTCGGTTAACGGAACGAGAAATTTGACAGCGGTTTAAAACATAATATTTGCGAAAAAGACAGAAATGACGTACATGTAGGCACAAATTAGCAAGAAAGTAATATGGATGCAAAAAAACATGTAGGGCAGAAAACTGAGTGAGAAAAGAGGACAATAACGCATAAAACAATAACCGGATGTTGAGGAGTCTCTGACGAGTGATGGTATAAACAAATCCCCGCCATATCTCTAGTGGGGTTATGTGGTGAAACTTCATAATATACAGTTCTTCCCTTTAAGATGGGATGAATTCATTACATAAAAACCACGACCTAACTACGTGTTTTATTGCTACCCATCGTGGCGACAGTTAATAAACTTGTTAACTTGATTAATAGGGAAATGCTTAATAGTTGACGAGGACATTGCCGAATTGTCATCTAAAGTACCTTGTGTTACGACAGGAGGTTGTTGTTGCAGGATATAGACCATATTCGAGTCATCTGGAGTATCCACGACATCTTGCTCACTGTCCATGCTTAGACGGCACGACATTGAAGCTGTGTTGAACGCGGCGATAGTACATCGTCCTTGCTTGCCTTCTTCATAACACTTTTCTACACAACGTATGTTCGAATACCGCTCAAGTGTTAAGTAGCTTGTAGCCACTGTTTTCCCGAAGGATGCCCTAAATTCTTGAAAGTTCGCGTTGCATTGAGAAACAGTCAATACAATGACAACAGCGAATGCTGTTTTAAATTTAAAATTCCAAAACATATCAGCGATGCTTTAGAATGTTTCTGCAAACGCAGATGTCCTGGTCATAACTGGTCCCACTGCGGGTCTACACGTATGCGCAAGACACTAAATCCACACACACACACTTCAAGTGATGAAGTGATATTGAAAAAAAAGACTCAACGCGCCTGTTAGTTGAAATAACGCGGAGAATACTATAAACACACCCTGAGACAAGTGGCTGATTTGTTTAACAAAATAGTAGTTTGTGACTGAAGTTATACTCTATTCCTTTCATTGGTGAATGGATGATGAATATTTATATATGGGAGGTTCCATTTACCAATACCCGCGACTCTGATCGCATAAAATAGCTTGATTATGTGAGAGTGACACCCTTACCAATACCATGGCTGCGTTTTATGATTGTGTCCTGAACTATCGATGGCTAATCGATCTCGGGGAACCATTCAAGGAATAAAAAACGTTAAACAACCGTTTGAAGAATTGCGACGTCTGACAATAAATTGAAAAGATGTTCAAACAAAATATGTTGACGACAGAGCAGATAGCCTTTATGTTTAAAGGCACATTGATAAATTTCCCCGTACAAATCAATTGCAGTAATAAAAAACATGCTTTTAATTATTAAATGTGTTCTATAAATTAATAGATTCCTGCATTTAATTTTGAGTTACCGCCTTAATACTTTTTATGACTTATACCAGTTTTTGGAAGCCGAAAACGCCCACACTTATGCTACTTTTAATAGAGATGAAAAGTCATTTACTTTTTCTACCCAGGCCACTCGAAATATGACCAGAATGGTAGGAAAGTATTTGAAAGGAAAGAAACTATTTTGGTAGATAAGCTTTTTTAAAATTCCAAACGGCATTAAGTGGTAACCTTGACGTAATAATAACCCACATGGCATAGGTGGTAGATTGTAGACATGGCTACGTGTGATTACCTCATCAATAGAAAGCAAATGGTTGTTCTGTCTGGTGCAACGTTTTATATTTTCTCTATTTCGGCCGGAGTACCCAAGGGCTCAATAATTGGTCCGCTTCTCTTTCTTGTTTATATTAATGGTATTGTTCCAGACATCTACTCTCCTATACGCCTCTTTGCTGACGACACCACTCTTTATATAGCAATTGATGATCCCCAACTCACAACGGACTCTATCAATGCTGCTCTTGCCAAAATCCATTCCTGGGCTACTTCCTGGTTCGTGAATTGCAATCCTTTGAAATCTGAATCCCTCCTCTTTTCTCGAAAGACTAACCCACCAGCCCATCCTAACTTATACCTCAACAGCATTCCCACTCAAGAGGTATCTTCGCATAGACATCTTGGTGTTGTCTTCTCTAACAATTGTTCATGGCATGACTGACTCTATCAAAAAGAAAGCTTGGACGAGAATTAATCTCATGCGTTCAGTCAAATTTTCTTCTACTCTTCATTTATAAGGCCACTTATGAAATTATGCTGATGTCGTTTGGGCCAATCTCACCCAGTCCGAGGAGGATGACCTGTAAAAAATACAACTCTAAGCTGTGAGGATTATTTGTAGTACAACAAAGTAAGTGTCCATCATTAATCGTTATTCTGAAACAGGCACAGCACCACTATCTATCAGGAGGAGAACACACATTCTTATTATGTTCTACAAGATGTACCATTGTCTCATTCTCTTGCCTCGAGAAACCTTTCCAGCCTCATTCCTTGCCAAGTAGGAAATGTCACTTCATATAACCTCCGTAACTCCTTAAAACTCCGAAACATTTCGTGTAGAACTCCGCTCTTGTCAAAATCCTTCCTAAGTCTTAACTCTTTCAAAAGCTTGCTGAGTAGAGGTCGCAATAAAGTACAGTTGTTTTATTACAAAGGTTATCGTCATGCATGTGTCTATCTAACTAAAACTAACACACATAACGACACAAAAACACGTACAACATCATGACGCAAAAGACATTTAGAAAAACTTTTTTTTATTTTTTATTTTCTTTTTGTGTTTTTCGGATTTTTCTTTTTTCCTTTTCTTTTATATTTATAATTTCTTAAATGGATTCTCCAAGAAATGTTGAGTTACCGCCTTGGTACGGTCAATGACTTTCATTGGGAGTTTAAACCAGTTTTAAGCTATAGCAAACCTCACACTTTCTAAACATTGTTGGAGAAAAAAAGAAAGAAAGAAATGCATTTACTCTCTCCAACCAGGCCACTTAGACGCTGAACAAAACGATAGAAAGTAAAAAGAAGTAAAATTAAGCAGACATGGGTGAAAAAGAGAATTCAAACGAAAGCGACAAACGTCTTCTGTCTGTGAAAATCATCACAGGTCCGAATGGCAGAATGGCCAATGATAGAAAAAAAATGGTAAAGTGTTTATTTAAACCATAGCATCATTCTCTCCCCTCCTGACTAGGTTTCGATAAGCTTGAAAAAAAACATACCTCTACTCTGACACTGCCTGTCTACCTACTTAGGCTTTCTTCTTTTCTCGCATTTTTTCTGAAGCCTTCCTACTGTTACTTTTACAATAATTATTTATCTCATAGTTTTGCACATAAGCAACCGTGACACTAATATACGCAGTTTATATAATAATTATCTTACTCATTACTTCATTTTGCGCAACCATTTATCTGCTCGTTCAAGACAGCGATTACACCGATATTGCAGCCTGATTTCCAGATAGAAGCGAGATATAGTATAAGCTTTAAGCTTCCTTCTCAATTTTAAGAAATATTTAAGTCTTTTACATGTGTCACATAATTATTTTACTGTCATAACTTGATATTAATTTGTATTGATGAATTGTGAAAAATGGGTTGCATTGCCTTTTTGGGCCAAGCTTAAAGATATTTCTTTTGCCCCTCCCGCGACCCGGGTTAATTTAGTATGGGTAGGTAGGTACATGTAGGTAAAAACAATTTTTTAAAACAGACCAGTCCAACACATCAAGTGTTAAAATAACAGTTTAGTAGAATACCATAATACACAATGTGTGTCTTCTCTAAATTAAGCGTACAAACACTGAAACATGTCCAATTGTCCATTTGATCATTGGAGTTTATGCTCTTTAAAATTCTGTATGAATGCAATATTCGTGCTCAATCATATTCGTGCAAAAAAGAAACGTTCTTATATCGATGTGTCCACTCAACGACAAAGAGTATAGGGATAACGCTACGACCATGTCTGCTTGTTTGTTTTAAAGCATTGATATGGCAAATGTAATATTGATGAATTTTACTTTGATGTTTTCATTATCAATAGTGTTATCTCATTTATTAGGAAGACTTTTGCTTCCAAAAACCTGTCAATCAATGTTTTTTAAAATTGGTTACAACTGCTCCCCAGCCCTTTATTGTATTTAATGCAAATATCACACCAACCTCCGGCAATATGTTTCCTATAAATAGTTTGTTATTTTCAGATAGCAAACACACGCGGCCTTCCTGTCATTCAGTATTGTCTTTTCTAATAAAAAACCCACATAAAACAAAACAACACCAAACGAGTTTATAGAATCCCTTGATCACATTGTCAACATCGTCACCTCAGAGTGTCGATACATTAAACATTCAGTAAAATGACAGACTCGTTTAAAAAATCATTTCAAAACAGAAGACAAACTCAGTTTTAACTGTGTTGATTTAGTTCTACTGTTAACGTCATTTAAATATTATATACGTGTCGCCATTGACGTCGGACGATTTAAATTGCCTTTAAAATCAACCGGTGTCCGTCCGAGGTAAGGAAACGCCGGTCGGGCGTCGCACAGTGTCCGTCCGATGTCACGTTGTCCTCATTAAACCTACAAAACATCGAACGGGTGCCTGTGTTTAAAGATGTACATAAACTTTTACGGGTACCATCTACATGCGTGAATTTAAAACCGTGCGACTCGGACGATATTGCATTTGCGCGTTTGTACTGGTCACCGCTGTGATTAATGTTAACGACGTTTTTTCAACCAACAAACAAAATAAATTTGTTTGTTTAATTTCCAATTTCACACAAATTCAGTGCCAAACTTAAAACAAATAGTTTGTCTAACAATATTGATCATAACTGGTTTTGCTTGTTCTACTGAAGAAAAAAACATGTATTGACTGAACGCTGCTTTAAATCATACACTTGACTATAAGACAAATATTTATAGCGCCAGGATATATTGACGACGAACAACATCCTATAGAATCCGACACCTAAATAAATTTTCCTGAAAAGCAAAAGATCGAACTCATTAAAACATTATTAGATTTTTGAATCAATGAATATGTGTTCTCTTCTACCACTTGACAACAAACATGGGCACACACTTGCTGTATAAGTGGTTTACTTAGAACTCAGGCTTCGAACATTTTTCCTAAAAGTATACAAATGACGCAAAACTAATTTGTTAAGAGGTTATTGTTCAAAATAAAACAAAGCCTTCAGCAAATACTGGAACCCGCCAAGCAATCACAATGAGTTTTCAAACGTCAATGGAAATATTGATAACTGGTTTCGGGTATTCACCCCTTTTCAACTGAATGCATTGTTTAGCCCAGAAATTATAAAACAATATCATAAATAGACTATTCTCGTTTGTTTAACGTCTCTGTATTATCGTTTTTCCTTTGTGACTTTTTTCTCTTCTGCTTTTTATTGAAAATAATAGACTACAAGTATGTTTCAATTTGATACACTTACAATATTCCCTATTTTAGAGAAGCTGTAAATATAATTACTATTCTCAAATATTATATTTAACTGTGTCGGTAATTCGTTTTGACAAACCGGTTTAAACGCAAGCGTATCCTAATAAAACTATAACCAAGTAGTTATTTTCCGGTAACACGAAACAGTGATAATGGTACAATTTTGTAGATGTTTTCAGTCCAAACCAAACAATGAATTTTTCATGTTTAAAGTTATTTTCTAGGTCGGAAGGCGAAGCGAAAAAAGAACTCGAAGTGTTAGATTTTTGTTTTGCATTTGAAAAATCGTAAACGCAACGCTATTTAATTAAAATCGCTTACAAATACAATATTATTATAAATCAATAGCTTGTTTGGGAACTGTTAGGCTTCAAATACGTGAATGTTGTCTGGTTTATAAATACTTGCTTTGGGCATTCCAATATGTCTCACCTCCCTTATGTGACATATTCATAAGCAAATGTGATTAAAATGAGCCGAGTACCGTTTTAGCACAGGATTGTACAAAACATATTCAGTAAGAATAATGTCTTCCCACATAAAATGGGGAGACATATTATTTTAGCTGTGTTGTCTGTCTGTCTATCTGTCTGTCCGTCTATATGTCCGTTACACTTTCGTGTCTGCTTGATATCTTTCGAACCCCGGATAAGATTTACAAATAATTCAGTACAACTGTCAAGTAAGATGAGTCAATGTGAAAAGGTCAAGGTCATAGTTTAAGGTTAAACATTGTATGACTTTAATTCGTGTACGCTCTACATCTTTTGATTTATAAATAACTATGCAAAATAATCAAGTATGTCGAATCGATGTGCAGTGCGTATGTCGGTTGAAGGTCAAAGTCATAGTTCAAGGATAAACATTGTATGACTATAATACAAGTTCGCTCAATAGCTCATGGAAGGTTGATTACATTTTGAAAAGACTTGGCACACAAGTACAGTACCATATATACGATATGCAGTGCAGTGCGCATGTTTGACAAATCTCACTTTAAGGTCACGGTCAATGTACAAGGTTAAACACACTATTGTGTCCACTCTACATCTTTTTGCACCTCTGGTGGGATTTACAAATAATTATGCACAAATACCAGGTATGACGAGTCAATGTGCAGTTTCACTAAGGTCGATTGAAGGCCAAGGTCATAGTTCAAGGTTGAACATTGTATGGCTTTTTAGGTGTCCGCTTTATAAATGATGGAAGGTTGGTTACATTGTAAAAGGATTTTCCACTGATGAACAGCTTCAATTAAACCGAGGCTGCTATTTTCCCATCTAGGCTTTGCCTTACGGGGGCTTTCCCTTTCATCAGTTGAACTTACTACAGCTGGTGTTAAGTGATTGTATGGCGGCTGTAAAATGTCGCCCCGTACCTCATGATTGTGTAGCTATATTTTTCTGGTCTTCAGGGATCAAGGGTTGTATGTTGTTTACAGTTGCAAATAGCGTGCGCTAGGGGGCGTCAGTGGATCGGCATAGTTCATGTCAACTGATGAAGAGGTTAAATAAAACCGAGGCTGCTGTTTTCCCATGCAGGCTTTGCGTACTGGGGTTTTTCCTTTCATCAATTTAAATTAGCACAAATGTAAAAACTCATTGAAAATGTGCGGAGCGCATATTTAAACAAGGTGACTTCAATGTCAAGATCAAATTTCAAGAATAAACACACTACCGTGTCCGCTCTATATCTTTTAAACCCCTTGTGGGATTTAAAAATAACTTTGCACAAATGCAAAGAATAAAGAGTCGATGTTCTGATGTTAATGCGTTTGTTTGACCAAGGTCGGTTAAGGTCAAGGTCAAAGTTCAAGGTTTAACACACTATTGTGTCCGCCCTTTTAAGCCCACGTTGGGATTTACAAATAACTTTGCACAATTGTCAAGTATGATGAGACAATGTGCAGTGCGTTTGTTTGACCAAGGTTAGTTAAGGCCAAGGTCTTAGTTTAAGGTTAAACATTGAATGACTTTATTTCGTGTCCGCTCTATATCTTTTTTATCTTTTGTGGGATTTACAAATAACTTTGTACAACTGTCAAGTATGATGAGTTGATATGCCTTGCGTCTGTTGAAGTAAGGTCGTGTCAAGGTCAAGGTCATACTTTAAAGTTAAACTTGTATGACTGTATTTCGTTTTCGCTCTATATCTTTTCAACCTACGATGGGATTTACAAATAACTATGCACAACTGTCAAATATGATGACTCGATGTGCACTGCGTATATTTAAGGTCGATTTAAGGTCAAGGTCATAGTTAAACAGTAAATATTGTATGACCATATTACGTGTCCACTCTTTCATTCATAAAGGGTTGATGACATTTAGAAAAGACTTGGCACAAATGTAAAGTACCATTAGACGATGTGCAGAGCGCATGCTTGACCAAGGTCACGTCAAAGTCAAGGTCAATGTTAAACACACTGTCGTTTTCGCTCTACATCTTTTGAACCCCTGGTGGGATTTACAAATAACTCGGTACAAATGTCAAATACATATGATTAGTCAATGTGCAATGCGTATGTTAAATCAAGGTCGGTTAAAGTCAATGTCATAGTTTAAAGTTAAATATTATATTACTATATTGCGTGTCCGCTCTATAACTGCTGGAAGGTTAGTTACCTTTTGAAAAGACTCGGCACAAAAGTCAAATACTATAAGACGATGTAAAGAGCGCAGGTTTGACCAAGGTCACTTTAAGGTGAATGTCATAGTTCAGGTGAAACACACTATCGTGTAAGTTCTGTATCTTTTGAGCCTATAGTGGGATTTGAAAATAACTCAACAAATGTCAAGTATGATGATTTTAAATGCTTTGCGTATGTTTGACTAAGGTCGGTTAAGATCAAGGTCATATTTTGAGGTTGAATATTGTATGACTTTATTTCGTGTCCGCTTTATATCTTTTAAACCACTGATGGGATTTACAAAAAACTCTGAACAAATGTCAAATATGATAAGACAATGTGCACTACGAATGTTTTACCAAGGTCGGTTATGATCAAGGTCAATGTTCAAAGTTAAATCCATTATCGTGCCTGCTCTATATCTGTTGAGCTCTTGATGGGATTTATAAAAATCTGAACAAATGTCAAGGATGATAAGTCGATGTGCAATGCGTACTTTTAACCATGGTTGGTTAAGGTCAAGATCATAATTTTAGGTTTGTCATTGTTTGACTATATTACGCGTCCACTTATTAACTCATGGAGAGTTGGTGACATTTTGAAAATACACATGTAATGGTCTATTAGTCGATGTGGATAGCAAATATTTGTTCAAAGTCACTTCAAGATCAAGGTTATAGTTCAAGGTTAAATACGCGATCGTATCCGCACTATATCATTTGAACCCCTAGTGGGATTTACAAATATCTATGCAACAATGTCAAGTATGATGAGTCGATTTGCCTTTCGTATGTTTAATAATGGTCGGGTCAAGGTCAGTTATAGGTTACACATTGTATTACTATATTTCGTGTCCGCTCTATATCTGTTGAACCTTTTATAGGTTTTTGGTGTCAGCTGTTAAACTCATGGAGGGTTTGTGACGTTTTTAAAAGACTTGGTACAATGTAAAGTACCAGTAATCGATGTGCAGAGCGCATGTTTGACCACATTCAATTCAAGGAAAAGAACAAGGTTAAACATACTATCGTTTCTGCTTAAAATCTTTTGAACCCGTTGTGGAATTTTCAAAACAAAACTATGCACAAATGTCAAGTATTATGTCGATGTGCAGTGCGTATGTTTTACCAAGGTCAGTTGAAGATGAGGGTTATAATTCAGGGTTAAACAGTGTTTACTATATTACGTGTTACATCTTAGTGTTTCTAAAATACGACAGACAATATGTTTAGTAAGTTTGTCTGGAAAACATATTTTTGTAAATAACTTGTTAAATGATTAAAAACTACATTGATTAAAACAAGTTAAATGTACAATTACACGCTCGCATACGCAGATATACGTTAGGGGTACGCTAGGCATACGTCGTGTACCGGTACGTTCCAAATTCGCTGGCATACGGCGGTGTAAGTTGTTGTACGCAGAGGCTAAATTATATTTTTTGACATGTTGAATTTTATTAAGCGTATGCGTGCGTATTGCATATACATTACTCATACGCTCATCATATGCTGAATACGCTAGACATACGCTGAATATGCTAGACATACGCTAAAGGTCGGTTATTCATACGTTGGCTTAAACGGTGGTCATATTAGCTAAACATAATATAACGGGTCATTTTCACCCGTTTACATCAGTTGTAGATAGAGAAAAGATGGGGGCAGCTCATTTACAACACCAATTTGATTAAAAAAATTGACACTTCATTATATTAAACGAAATTGAAGACAAAGGAGAAGGAAAAGGAGGAGAATGGGTCGAAGACATTTATGTAGGCATCTTGACACCTCGGAGTCTAGTTTAGAGAAGGTACTTGAACAGTCCACAGAGGAAAGGCGGTGCTACTTATACCTGTACGTTACTCTTAAGTTCACATACGTTATGTATACGTTGCCCATACGTGCGCATACGCTTTGCATACTTTACTATGCATACGTTAATAAACGCTACACTGACGTACCGGCATCGATAGCTCGGGTTTAAACACTCAAAAGTTGTGCGTGTAAGTATTTTTCTCCCGAAATTATCATATGCAATTCATACATTTTATCATACGCTGTACTGTGACTGGACCTTAAAGGTGCTAGGTATGTATATCATACCCTTATAATCAGTCACAAATCTAGCAATATGTTAATTAAACTAAATAAATTATTATTGCAAAATGAATTGCAAAATATTGTGACAAATAATGTGTTTTTGGACAAATAGTTAATAACACAACAACAACAAAACTAATCACAAATATAAAACCTTGCCGGAACCGGGAATTAAAACACGGGACCTCTCGCACCTCAGTAAGATGCGTTACCTCTGCACCACTGAATCAGCTGAGAATAAGGACTGTAGTCGAGCTATTTAACTGTTTCGAAGCAATGGGTCGAAACGTAAATAAAAACAAAGCCGAATTTGCGCCCCCATTTATAAAGGTTTTTTTTTTTAGGTTTTTATTTATGTAAAAATCCAGAAGGCCAAACAAGGCCCATGAGGACAACATAATGTACAACTATTTACAGGTGATAACAGAGGAAAACAAA
>Ga0224511_10003861_pt1 | contig 11048 bp, 6 predicted proteins | sample SF_May12_sed_USG_2_FD_169988 | JGI IMG/M metagenome (GOLD analysis project Ga0224511, IMG submission 169988) | Sediment microbial communities from San Francisco Bay, California, United States - SF_May12_sed_USGS_8_1 | ecosystem: Environmental > Aquatic > Marine > Sediment | place: USA...
AGTGTCCCAATATTTGGGACACCTCATAACCATTGACACATTCCTAAGGTTGTACACAAGCGCTGAGAATGGATCTAGAGTGGAATCACTAGCTCCAGGTTTGTCAAAACAAGCGTAAAGAGAGCCATGTTTGGCCGATATTGCCCGGGAATCCCAGGGAGTGCACGTGACCTGCTACACCGATCATGCTGAAGGGTAGAATTGACGCCATGGCTTCAACTGGTAGAAAACCGTACATATTACAGCGTCAGACAGCCACTTGGAATAGGACTAGGTTGCAAACATACTGCTGGCCTGTTTATGCAATAAGAGCACTTGTTTTGCTATTAATAACGTACACAAACTAAGACTGAAAGACCGTTTTCGAAAAAGGTGAATAAATTCACTCGGTCACCGAGTTAGTATCACTCACTTTGATTGCGAGGTAGACTAAGAGTTAGGAATAAGCTAAACTCTGTGAATTCATAGGTATTTGTTTTCGTTTTTGGGCCCATTTCGTGCTCATACCTCGATCCCAGTAGTCAAACGTGTGACAAAGTTGTAGAAGTTGGGCTTTGGCTACCAATCGCGCAGGCGCTCATTGTAATAACGTGGACCCGCTGTGATGTCTTTTGCGACAATTTACGTCACGCGGGAAAATATCAACTGAATGAAAGTTCATTTGAGAATTCCAAGATTTAACCGTATTTTTAACTACATCCCCTGCTCAGTATGAACATTTATTCTACTCAAGTAGGTTTTGAGACACACTGATTCTGGTATCCAAAAAAAATTTGCCTCGTCATCCAACCTTTAAGATTCATTCTTGGGATGATTGCACTGTCTAACAAGTCGTCTTTTAGTAAGATAAGCTTGTTTACCTATCATCATATGCTGCATATTTTGCTATCGCCATGCATGCATGTCATGAGGATGCTGACCGATAGAAAACCTAATTGCCACTAGTATTGGCTGTATACGGGCTTCTAGATATTAATTCATTCAAGCAATAAAATTGAGCTCCCGCTTTTCAGTTGCTATAGACATGAAATGTTGTCCAAATGCATTGTCAAGGCTAGTTGTAGGCACCTTTGTTCTTTTTAAGTCGAAGCTATGGCACTGTGTTGGTATTAGATGGATGTATTCAGGCGACGGAGAAGGATGAGTTTGCCTATCAGGAGATGTGCACCTTCCTTCCACTCAATAGCCATCCTAAACCTGAGCGGGTAGGTGCATTACCACTATATAAGGCAGAGTATGCACCCTTCAGTGGTTGGTGTAGAACAGAACAGCTAAACAAAAATACAGAGCTATGGCACTGTATTTTTGTTGTATGACTTCTTCCCTGTTGTATAAACCTGTTTTCACTAGTTATCGCTTAGCATGGAGCACCATAAACAGGTCAGTTTCAACGCTCCACCTCATAGTGAGGCTTATTTGGTTTTGGGCTAGGATTAAAGTTAGGAGTCCTTACTCACAGTGGGGTCCAGTTGTGGTCAGTTCTCTCGCTTTCCCAAGGCATTGCATGGGGGCTGTCGGGAGGAAAGTTGAACTACAGCCTATTCTGTCAGGTTAGGGATACTGTTGGATTGAATTGATTTCAATTGGTCACTACAGCGATAGTACAAACACGCCGTTTCGTTGTGAGCTTCGCTCTTACTTCCACAGCCAATCAGTCAGACAGTTTGGACAGCTGGCTGCGACAACCCTTTTGTGTGGCCTGAATGCGCAGCTCTATCTGATATATTTTCCAGAATTCTTCTCTGAATAGGAACATAATTTTGACTTGTTGTAGAACCAGCAAGGTACTGCAGTGCATTCCTTTGTCTACGACTGAGCTCGTTAGTTTGATTAGTCACTTACACCCATACTTTTCGTTGATCATTGCATTAATAAGATTAGTTCTGCCACTGGGAACAGGTTCTGTCGGTTATTGTTACCAAGGCGTGGTTACAGGTTCTGGTGATTGGAGGAGGGGACGGGGGAGTGGTCCGAGAGGCTGTTAAGCACCCTGCTGTCAAGGAGGTGGTTCTGTGTGAGATTGATGAGGTAACTAACGGGTACTGATTAAAGGGATTAGTATTTGATGTTGGTAGTAATTCGTACAGACCTGTAATTGATCTACTGTGTCTATTGTATTTCGCCAGTCAGCGCCAGATTTTATACACACAGTTCAATGAGTCAAATCGCTTGTGGCACTGAATATGCTATTTATTAAGACTACTCAGACTGTTATATTCTTTGTTAGGGGGGGGACTCTCCCTGTTGCCCATTGTTACTCGTGAGATTGTACTTGGACAGTTTCGATTGTTATTCAATGTTGACTATTAGATTGAATGACAATGATCGATTTGCGTTGACCTAAAAGCGAATTTTTTTCTTAGAGAGAAACTCTAGGTATGAGAAGCATGTATATATAGTCAACAGAAACAGGCCGCAGAAACCGAGTCCGATGGTGATTTAGGCTAGAATATAAAAACTTTTCCATGTAAGTGTCTGTAACTGTGTGCCTTCCCTGGTGTTAAAGGTAGTGATTGACGTCAGTAAGAAGTACATGCCATCAATGGCAGTGGGATTCGACAGTCCCAAACTGACGGTGAATATTGGCGACGGCTTTGAGTTCCTAAAGACGAAATCTAACTACTTTGATGTAATAATAACTGACTCCTCGGATCCCGAGAGTGAGTAATGTCTTCATGTCTTGACAGTCTCCGTAAAATGAATTTGGCTATATTCTTCAGTTCCTCTCTGTAACTATATTCTACTTGTCCTCTTTTGACAACCCACTGTGTATACTATACAAGCCTAAAGTCTTGGTACAGAGCGTATGAACTGGGGTAGCACATATTATGCATGTGGCCATGTGCTATTCATGTCTGAAAAGATTTATACCCATTAGCCCAAAAGGTTCAAAACAAAACTGCGCTACCACATTACTTCGAAGGTATGGGAGAATTCACACCCATTTACTGTTGTCGACAAATATTGGGTATCTAACTGACAATTAACCCTTGACATCTAATCAATCATCACGAACTGATCACACCCATCCAGTGACAATTCGTTTTGCAGCGTCTGAAGGTGTTGCCCCGGCAGCTGCTCTCTTCCATGAAGACTACTTTAAGTTGTTGCATAATGCCCTGAGAGAGGGCGGTGTAACATGCTCACAGGGTGAGTTTTTTTGGGAGGTAAAACCCTCATACTGATCATTTTTAATATGTGCTAGAACTGGGATAGCTCAGTGATAGAATGATGGACTTGCTATCGCATGAAACTGTTTTCAAACTCTGGTCATTGCATTCACCCGTTGTATGAGCCCCTCACACAAATGATACCATCAAACGCAAGAGAGGGGTGCCACCAAGCTGCCGCAAGACCTAGGTAGGAAAAGAGAGATACAAAGCAATACAGCTTCTTCTGCTGTCATATATTCCCCGATGACGCCAAGTTGATGGGATCATTCCGGTGGGTCTTTGACGCACTTTGCATATTCAAATGGTTTCGTTGTGATGGGTATCATTTACAATGTGGCTCCATACTCATTATTTTTGTTGATTGTCCACAAGTGCTTAGCCATTAGGCGACCACCCTCACTCCCACCAACTAGCAACCGCTTTGTCGCGAGTATTATGCTTGTCCCAATTCACACCCTACAATGATGGTGTTATTTATAGAGAGATGCGCGGATATGATGCCACGGTCATTTGCCCCTGCACTTTAGATGCGTTCACACTTTTAAGGGGAGGCAACTGCACACATGTGGTGCAATTACCCCTCATCTGAAGGGCATAATAAGTCAAGGCTGTTCCTTTCCTGGTGTTCATTTAAACTGAACAGATGTATGGAAGGAATCCTCTATGTAATGTTGTCAAATTGGGTGATGTCGATAATCGGGACAATTTCTGATCAATTTTACCCCTTCATTAGTTTTCAGTTTAATAACCTGTCTGACTTATCTGCTCACGCTTTTAACAGGAGAAACCCTCTGGTTTGACCTGGAGCTGATATCAAAGCTCAAGTCAGACTGTCGGAAGATATTCCCTGTAGTAGATTACGCCTACTGCAGTATCCCTACATACATTGGTGGACAGATCGGCTTCATTCTTAACTCGAAGAATCCTAACACAAACTTCAAGGTTAGAAAGCGGCAGGTATTCTTAGGGTTTGGTTTCATGGTTTATTCTCCTATGCGGCAAATTGAGTTGACCATCCAAGGTAGTAGATTTATTTAACCTGAGACTAGTTCTGGATTGTTAAGAGTTGAGCCTAGAATTTTTGTCACTGACCTATCGTGATCTGGATTTCAGTCTGATAAACTTTTGTAGATCAGTTTCGATCCTAGACCAGTGAGTGCCCATTTATGATTAGATATTCATAGATACTGTTTTAATTCATCTTGGATGTTATTTTGGTAGGTACCTCTGGTTAGTTGGACAGAGGAGCAATGTGATAAGATGAATCTAATGTATTACTCCACTGCTATCCATTCAGCCGCTTTTGTTTTGCCCAGGTTTGCTCAAAAGGTATGCTATGTTTTGGTTTCATCTCATGGGGTGGCGCTGTAAACCATGTTAAAACTGGACATGAATTACTGGTCAGAATGCTTAGCTTATGGGGTCAAATCCCAAAAGTCCATGGCGGTCTTGAATTGCATTCATCCTGTCTGGCAATATACTATGCCTAATGTGCGGTACAGATAGGAAATACGAAGATTGTGGTCAGCGATTCTAATATTATAGTATCGACGGTGTGCTCGCCTGGTGCTAGTGTGTGCTAGATTGCTGTATAGCAGTGGTTCCAACCTTTTTGGTGAATTCCTCCTTGCACGGAGAATTAAGTAACCACATAATGTAAAATTTATTGAGAACATAAAAAGACTGCAACTGGTATACAATGTACATGTGAGTATGTGTGAGCGCAGAGGTCAGTGGAAATCAGCTGGGTCACAATCTCGAAGCATTGAAATTTTCTAGAACTCAAAATTTCCTTCCCCGCTGTAAAGCATGACAGAGCGTGAGTGCACTAGATGGCCTGGCTACGCTTGGCCAAGCTAGCGGACTGCCTTTGAAGTTCAACAGAGCTAACCTCTCGGTCTAGGCTCTAAGGTTGACACAACGCGCATTTACCAAAAAGAGTTGCAGCAAGAAAAATCTCTTTGTATTTTGTTGTAGGCTTTACAGTGAGACTGCTCTATTGAAGGCGTTACATGGCCGGAGAGTATAGATCTGACCAGATGTCTTGGCACGCGTTTTATGCTTGCAACTATTCTTATCTATTTGCCAAATATTTCAATCGCTGTTCTCATAACTGTTGACTATCATGCTTTTAATACTATTTGATACCATTACGCATATAATATGCTCTCAGCATTGGTTTCTGTACCATTACGGTATATCACTGTAAAACAAAGAATATAAGTCATAGAAGATATAAAAGGTTGCACGATTGCACCAGCGATTCCAAATTTTTTCCGCTAATGGGCCCATAAAATATGCAAGAACGTCACTTCTCAATCTCTCATTGCACAATCTCACGATGTAGTTTCTCCACGATTAGAGCAACGATACCCGGCCTTTACCCATTGGTACGAATCTACAACAAACCGCAACTTACATTTACAACACAAATTATAGTGGATTGTTACTAAATTACAGCGCCAAATGTGATAGACAAATTAATCCGTAGCAAAAAGCAAAGATTCAAAATCTGATGCAGTGCTGATTCATTTATAAAAATACTAGTGTAACTTACCCCTTGGGATCATCTTTTATTGGAGTGAACACTACCAGGTCATTCACCTGCAATGATCGAGAGCCGTGAGGAGTGGCCCAAGCATCAGCCTTGCTCGGTATGACCTTGATTCAATGACAAGAACTGGGCAGGATGGTTGGAAATCAATGTGCTAGGAGGTTGGATTTGGCCAACCTAAGCCCTATTTGACGTGTCACCTCTAAAAACTTGGCTACTGCAGAGCACTCTAGATCCTTATCCACTGGTTGGGTCCACCTTTACTTTTTTCATGGGAATTTGAAGCCACGCCAGGCCCGTACCAAGGAAAAGCTCCGCCAGTAGTGAGAAGCTAACCCCAACTCTTAGATTTCAACCCTTGCCTTTTTTATTTAACAAAATGGGCAGCCTTGGGTAGGTTGAAAGTGAGAACACCCGTGATTGGTTTATCCAGAGTAGTGAATGTAATATTGCCCGTGATTAGTCAGATCGGGAAGAGTAAACTTACCACATCCGGCTCCTCATTCTCTTCATTCTCCAGAGAGTCAGGAGTGAATGGAACAGGTGACTCCATGGTCCTGGTAGACTTGCGCAGTACAGACTTGTGAAGAGAGTCAGTCTTCTTTTGGACTACAAGACCAAAGTTAACAGCTAAATGTCGTTATCTGACAGTCGTTTCATAAATCTACTCATTAGCTGACCAGTTGAGGCAGCACATAAACAACGGAGGATTCATACTGGCTCTACTCTATAGTTTATACCTCTAGAGTGCAGAGACACTGTGGTTCAGTCAGTAACTGTTAATCGTGAGCTACTCGAGACCCTCTGTACAATCATTCATTACGCAAACATTGACACGGAGATGGCGACTGCATTGGCACAACAGATACATATAGGCGAGCAGTTGCCAAAAGCTGATCAAGCTACATGTATTTAAATTTGAGTGCGCAAAAGATGTACATGTACTTATACTTTGGATTCTTACCAGGCCAGCGTTTGATTAAAGGGGTTATGATACGGTCGATGGTAGACGCACTTTCGGAGTTATATTTCCCATTATTAAAGGGAGGCAACATCACATTCATTGCAGCGATAGCGAGTGGTCTTTTGCCACAAAACGAATATCGGTCACTCGAATAACTACCGCCCAAATAGAAATAAAATACGATCTAATTACTAAAACTTAGTAACCTAATGATCTTCATCCTCTCATAACATCGCGTAGAACTTAAATTTGAACGTAAGATTGGAGAAAACTTAAGTTATAAGAAGTGCTTTGCCGGTTTCCCTAGACCTAAATAGAGGCCGTTGCGTTCGGGCCTCAATCATTTCACAATAATGGCATCAACACTCGCTGACAGAGGTGAAAAACTGCACTCTGAAACCCTATCTCAATACTTTTGTTGAAAATTTTCTCTATATAGACTCGTGTAACTACAGGTCTGGGGTGCACCTGCAAGAGAATTTCCCAAACATCAGCGCGTAAGCCAAGAAATCAATGCAAACACCAACAACTCTGTGTTAGCTTCCTATTTCGAGGCCAATTCTGTCGCCGAGGGCTCTAAGTATGTGCATTAATTAGGGCTATATTTAAGCTTTAATTTGAGCTGGGTTTTGGGCCCATTTGTTCATGTTAGGCTTCAGAATCTGAAAACAAGTGAAGACACTTTTGGCCATGACATAACCCCTTTAAATAAGTGCATTTGCACAAAAGAAAATAACTTCTTGTCAAACAGGCTTGTTACCTGGGGTATTGAGAGCCAGTTCCTTAAATCCTGGCAGAAACTCGCTCAGGCTTCCATCCAGGCTGCTTCCCTCTGATCCTCGTTCCACGCAAGTAGCTGCGGAGGAAAACACTTGTAAAGTGTTGAGCAACAGTTTGTTTAACTACTCCAGGAGCTAGAAGAACGGCATCATAACAAATTTGACTTCATTGTATTTTGACCATAACTGATAACCGCTGCAACAACATGCTGTGAGTGCCCAGTTTTGAGAAGTGTTTAATAAGTTCGACCACGAGTTCGCCGGCCAAAAGGAGAAAGAACAAGAGACTTACGCAGTGGAGTAGTGGCAGCAGATGCAGTGGTCTTTCCACAGCGAGAAGCCGATACCATGGCCTGTATCACTACAAAAAACACAATCGTACGTATAACAATTGAACGCGTATGTGATTATTATAATGATAATTAACCCCATTAGAAACCCTAACTTCTGAATGCTAGACTTTGAGTTTCCGTTACCTCAAGGGTACATTTTGGAACTGCGTCTTCCGAAAAAAACCACTTAATCTTTCAAATGTACACATATACATACTTACTCATATTTAGATACAACGAGGTCGTATACGGTGGTACAAATTCAATACTTAAACACCAGAGGGGTTAGTGAACTTACTGGCGGGGCTGGGTGATAGCGTATGCCTTTTCATCAGTGAAGTTCGCCGCCCTGGTGTATCTGTGGAAACTGTGTGGGCTAACAAGACTACAACAACAAAGAGCTGGTTGCCCAGTGGATCAACAGCAGCACATTGGTGGCGAGGAGTCAGTAAAAATGCACTCTCTAAGAGATACAGGATAAAAAAAGAGACCAGGATTTAAAGAAACAATACAGATCACATTTATAGCCATTGTTTAAACAACCATTTGTGTCCTTTAGTTTTACAGAAAAATTCTGTCAACAAAAATCACTACAGAGACATACATTTATGTACATTGGGGTTAAACATGTAGCCTTTCATATATCCTAACTTGAATCCTATCTGAATGGAGTTTTTGCAGTCGAGAAGTCATTGACCAAAGAATTACCTTTCTCACGGAGAGGGGTATGACTCATCTTGGAAAACAGATCGGGAGAAGCCATCTCCAGGTCAAACCTAGGAGCAGCAGACTTTCGTGCAGAAGATTTCTTAGCTGACTGACGCAGAGTGACAGCTGAAAAGCGTTGGATCATTTTAGATTTTGTCTGGGTTTTAGGGTCCCAACATACGGTAAACACCAATTTAAAAACAGTAAGGACACAAGTGATATTAGCATCCTACCGTGAGACACGTATCAAGAAATGCATACAGTGCTCTATGCTAGTGGCGCATGAACTTATGGTGTATCCTCTATGTGTGTTCGAACATTTTTTGTTTCAATACAGGCCTGTTAAGCACACCAGTTAGCCAAGTTAATGTGAAAGCTAATATATATCAATACGTACGCTATATCAGAAACCTGTGCGAGTTAACTTACATGGGCTCATAAAGTTGGTGCTGAGACGTTGATATTTGTTGTTGGCTCTCTCAGCGCTGGCAGTAAGCGACTTTATTGTGGATAGTACAGTGGACTGACGCAGTGAATATGTCTTTGGACTTTCAAAGTGAACCTGGGGAATGTATGATAAAGTATGTCAATTTCCAAAATCATCCGCGCCATTGTGAAATTATTCTGTGAGCTGAATGACCTCTATAAATGTCGAGAGAATACCCAAAGCGTGAGGTTTGTTTTAGAGCATCGGTAGTTAGCTATCATGAAAGGGACACCACAGAGGGAGGCTCAGACTCAGGAAGGATGGAAGTGCTTTAATCAGTGAAACTCAAGATCAATTATTCCTACTATTCAATTGAAAACATCACCAAATACAAGGTTCAGTGTGAGCCGAATACATCTCCAGTGACGATTGAAACAAGGACCCGTAGCGTAATATGACAGAATGAGATGAGCAAGCGTTAGACCAGACCCTTAGCGGTGGCACCTACACTTTCAGCAGCGATAGCTTGGGCGTCAAACGGCGCGGTAAATTTCTGAAAAAAAGCCAGGGTACAATGATAAGGAAAGCGATGCTACACCACCAGTACAGATAAATATATAAGGATATATGGTGTGGGATTGTAGGTAAAGTTACGGAATATGAATATAATCTAATCACTCACATGCTTTGCCTCTTCTGGTAGTGATACACTGGTTTTCTCTGGAGTTTCTGAAATACAAATGAAAACGAGGCTGGTCACCCTTTTCTCTTTATGCTGATGGGTGGGTGGCCTACAGACATATTTCAACAATATTTGCTCAGTTTATGTGATTGTTCATTGACTGATCCCTTCATCGGCATTGGATGATAAACCCTTTGACGATTAAAAACACATGTTACAGTGCATCAAATGACATTCAACAAGTCATCGAATCTACGAGATCTATCAAATATTGACACGTTTATTAACAGCTGGTAACCTGTTAATAAACAGTCTCACTGCGAAATTTTAGAGCAATTGAATCACAGCACTCATGGAATGGGAATTTTTCCCAAAAAGAAGGATGAACCAGCTAGGATTGTTAGTCTAAGTTATCACTCGGCCAAGACACCATTTACCTTTTTTCTCCACCCGTTTCTTCATCTGCGCTCGGAACTGTGCAAACTTAGAAGGTCCGGATGGTTTCACCTTTTTAATCTTCTGCAATAATCAGTAGATTAAATGAATTCACCCAATCGTTCAACACTACTAGTATAGTATAAATATATATGATCACTGCACCATTATGTATTACACGGAGTTCTTCTTTTTTGGTATCCTGATCAGGGTCAGGGATTTGCAGAGATTAGCCTACCGAGTCTCTGACTCGGCGCTTCCCAAAATGCGTCATTAGAGGACTTTCGGCTTGGAACCATATGCTCATACCGAAGATTATCTACTAGCAGTTCACCAATATTCTACTATGATACAACATCATTAGTATCATTAGTGAGAAGGTTACGGAAGGGCAATGATCTAAATCTGATTAAGGTGAAACGCAAAGTGGCACCCAAGCCGGGTTTAGACCAGGGAGCACTGACTACAAGTCCAGTGTAATATCCACTAAAGCCAAGGCTACACCCTCAACAGAGTGAGGCCTTGGCTAGATATCCAACTGCTCAGCCCAGCCCAACACTGTGACTGGCTTACTAAACAGAAGTTCCATATCATAGCACAAATTCGGTTTTAGCAGTCGCACCTTTATAACTTTGGGCTGGGGTTCGACTCTCGCGGGCGAATCACTGACCCAGGCTTTCTGCTGCCTCTCGGCCAGCTTGTTGAACTTGTTTAGCACGTCTTCGACCTAAACCAGTAAAGAATCCGAGTAATTATTGAGACCTGTGAGACAGATCAGCGGTGAGTTAATTCCGCAGTACAGACACCATAGACTTAAGTTAATAATATAATAAAAGTGAAGCGGAGGTCCCTACTGATTGGGATACAAAAGTCGCAGCGTTAGAGAATGCAATTCACTGAAGAGCTGTCTTGTGATACAGGATAATTCTATATGTGTGTTTGTCAATATAAAATCGAAACTAAAGTTGAAATAATTGGGAGTTGTAAACCCTTG
>Ga0224511_10003862_pt1 | contig 11047 bp, 4 predicted proteins | sample SF_May12_sed_USG_2_FD_169988 | JGI IMG/M metagenome (GOLD analysis project Ga0224511, IMG submission 169988) | Sediment microbial communities from San Francisco Bay, California, United States - SF_May12_sed_USGS_8_1 | ecosystem: Environmental > Aquatic > Marine > Sediment | place: USA...
ACAAAGTTACGTCGTATCACAACATGCGACACAAGCTTCACTCGTTGCGTATGGTAGAGAGGTATTATCAACAACTCTGCTTACGGGGGTACGATTCCGCCTCAAATGTAAACACGTTAGGTAGGTGGTTTCATATTTTACACACAATATATATTACAAGTGAGTGATAATTTTTTAAGCCAACATAATATAAATGAAAAATGTCTAACAAATGAATGAACACGGAAAACCAAGTAATTATGTTGTTGTTTACAAAAGTATATGTGGTTAAGTGATGCCAGTTAACGATTTTAATTATTATACTTGTAAAACCTAGATGTTTGTCTTAGAATGCTAGACAGGTTTAGTTTTTTTTGTAATACATGTATTTAAACATGTACGATTACATTCTGTATAAAAATGAAATTAAAAACTGCGCTGCGTGAGCAGTTGTAGATTCTAGCTAAAATTGCTACGTTTTGAAATGTTTGTATGGATATTTACCTGATATTTAAACAAGTTTTTCATTACATAATAGAAGATACAATATATGAAAGATACATAGAATGAAAAGAAGACAATGTTTGGCATTTAGCAGGAGATTGAACCCGACAAGAGACGAGCACTGAACTACTGACCAACACTGCCATACTGAAAAAGAGTTGATTTTAAGCTTATATAAAATTTATGTAAATTACCTTCGATATATCAGTAGTCTTTTATTACAATTAAATCTTGATAAAAAATGAGCTACAGGCAGCATTCTTTAAATGGACATATCACACAAAGCAACATTACAGTTAGTCAAATAGTAACTATAACAACAAATACTTCCCGTGAACTATCGCAATACGAACGTTTTGGATATTCTTGTTTAAAAGCACACGTACAAGGATATGTGGGCATTTGTTAAAAATGTTACTATGGCATTGTACGTATTGACTTGTATTGACGCATTGTATTAATGATTCCTGACCTGCATACTTTATACAGAAAATTATCACCTTCGTAACTGATGTAATTAGAAACAAGCATGACATAGCAAATAACCGTTATGGACGTCATTTTCCAATGCATTTCTAGTTAACATCGTCGCCTACTATGTATGTCTGCTTGAGTTTGTGGTACTTAATGTTCAACATACCAGCCTCCATATTAACTGTTTAATTTCTGTTTGTGCATTAGCTATGCTCGAAATGTTTCAGGTCGTATTCGGACATATATCCACGTATTGGAAAGTATATTAGCCCAGCACCGTCGTTTGAAAACGGAATAGGTTCAATCGTAACTACTCGGTCATTTCCGCGCGTTCCGTGCTTGCCGAGGTGTTCCGACTGGGGATAGATTGCTATAAGGCCACAAGAAACGTATCTTGTTCTATGAACATATCGCACTTGTGATAATAGTTATAATAATGGAAACGATAAAATGTATTTTTGTGTTTTGTTTACTTCTGTAATTTCGAGCTACAAATACTAAGAGTTTTGTTAATTTGTTTTAAAAGTGACAATCTATCTTAGCTATGTATGTGTTACAGGGAATGTGTGTAACCAGGGATTTCACATAATCCCTGAACTTCCTAAAATTCAGGGAATTCATGTAATCCCCAGCTGCGTAAAATTATGTCAGGGAATACATGTAAACCCTGAAATATTCTAGGGATTTCAAGTATTCCCTGCCCCCCCACCTCTAATTTTTACACATATTCCCCGACCACAAAATGTTTTATTTGTGAAATATGATTAATTGATCTGTAATGTTTTACTTGTTAAATGTGTTCACTGTTATGCATTGATATTTTTGTTATGTAATTGCAATTATAGTAGTGTACCTTGGGATTCCAAAGCATCTGTATAATCCTTTTTGTTTGTTTTGCGTACAATTGAGAGGTTGTATTATACACTGAGATAATTGCTGTTGGTTTGAAAATAGTAAAAACAGTTCACCAATTTGAAAAGCTCAATCACACATTGGTTCTCAGTTGATGTACTTACATGGAGAAAATCATGGATTCTAATAAAGTCAAATTTATTGAGGAATTGAAAAGTGGCATGATGGAAAAAAATGTTGCTAACTAAACTAAAACTCGAAAAGATACTTGATCGACTGAATTTCTTAAAATAAAACCCAAATACACAGAAATCAAGAAAGTATTATTACATGCAGAACAGGTATGTGTGTTATATATGAAAGGATTAAATTTTAATATTCATTTTCACAAGTTAAAAGTTTGTATTATGTGTATCAGTATTATGCTGTATAATGTATTCAAGACAAATAAATCAAAATAATGAGAAATAGTTTTAAGGGGTTAAACGAGTAAAAAAATCAGTTTGATGTCAATTTAAGAGCACAGTCAAATGGTGACGGCCAATGTTTTTTATTTTCATGTAAAAACAGGTTGCAATACAATGTCGGAAAGCTATGATTTCATGTAATTCCAGGTACCTGGTAAAAATTAAAATTACCATATACAACGAATTCTTTAGTTATTCTTCCAGCTATGTGATCACCACATTATCATCATTTCGGATTGCTGCCATTGAGAGTTTGCTATTCTTAAAGGAACTCCACTGAGGTCTGGTCGTATAACACACTACAAAGGAAATTCTTCGATAAACCTATATGTTCTTGTTACCCACGTATTCAATGCATCACAACATTTTTGGTAGTACCTTAATATGTCCTCTATCGATTTGGCAACTCGGTTTAAAATTGGAATGTGTCTGTTAAACAAGTAAAAGCGTTACTAACGCATAGTACATTTATTAGTGTCACATTAGTACCAGGTGGTATAAGGGAGGCAGCTACACTGAATTATAATGCAAAAATATCGAAAAGTGATCTCCCTTGAATACATGATGTATAAACACAGGGCTTTAATCCCACATTTATACATTTTCAACCATAATGCATTGCGATTTATACTATGGAAACATTTTAACATATCAAATTAGACGACATATAATCTGTTTATATATATTTTCTAAAACCAAAATGGGCGTCGGGAATAAAATTATCAGAAGATGTTTGAGATATAGAGAAGTAGTTTGACCATGAAATGTTTACCAAACTCAGCAAACAAGTCATATTATAGTTACTGAAAAAGGTTCAAAATGTTTAAATATGCATTGAAAATTGATTCCAATGCAGGCTATGCTTCCTGAGGGCTTTCCCCTTTACTCAGTTTAATTTAGTTAACTTACTACAGCCGGTGTTTCGTGCCTTCGTGGTGGCCGTAAAAAGACGCCCCGTACTTCATCATTGTGTATATATATTGTTCTGGTCATTGATTTTATGTTATTTACATTTGAAAATAAAGTTCCGCTCATGCGCTAGTGGCGTCAGTAAGTAAACATTTTGGGTTCTTTAGCAATGCACATTTCCACTGAATGACCTTTCAATCTGTGAAGTTTCAAGTCAGCGGTTACCTAATGTTACAATAAGTATGAAAAACAACAAAGATCAGTTACGCAAACGGTATAACGCTGAGAAATATGTTTTATTGCACTTCTACTTAATGTCTTTCTAAGTTTCTGGTTGATTCCCCTTGTAGTTTTAAAGTTATGTCCTGGACACAATCCAACGTGTAAAAAGACAATAACTGCAATATTATAATTTCAATTGAAGAGATGTTCAAAGAAAACACATGACTAGACAGAGGTACGGTTCTTATGCACAGCACTTCTACTTCATAAGATTATTCTACCTACAAAGGTTTTGTATACTTGTAGTTTTAGAGTTATGTTTCGGTAAATAAAATGCAGACGAACATACGGACCGACATACTCCTCTTCGGGGAGCAAATCAAATCATTTGAAATTTATGAGAAAGTATTTGGATATATCTACCAAAACCTATTTTATGTTTCTACAAAATTTAAAAACACTTTATTGTTGAAATGCATATTAGAAATGTAGAACTATTTTCAACACCCGGTTGGAATACTCTTATTAGATAATAAAACTAGAAATCTAAGCGGGCAGGGCAATATTATTAAACCAGAAGAATGAAGAGTCTGTGTGTTTTCCTGATAAACATAATTTTGACAAAATGTGACCTTTGACCACTGAATCTGCTAACAAGTATTAATGTGATTTTTGTATCCCAGTCTGTCTTTTAAAATATTGTAACATTTGTGCCAAGATATTTGAAAACCCATCAATACATCCAGTCATCCACCCTTAAGTTTGATCACACCTTGAATAGTTTCAATTCCATTCTTCCACGATTTCATCATGATATTAGGAGTGCGGACAAAAATTATAGACCGAATTTGACCTCGTAATTAAATAAAAATCTTCTAAGGTAAAATTTAACTTTTGCGCGTGACACTATGACGCTTTGAAGTTAATGTTTATGTCACTTTATTTTAAAATCTGTCAACCCATTATATGCATTTAGGGTCAGGAAAAAATATTACTTGGCCAATTTTGCATTTGGCGTCCAAACTTGACCTCACCTTTAAATGTATCAACCTGATTCCTGTGAATTAGCAAGGTTAACACCTGTTCTGAGTAACATTAAAATATGTCAACAAATTGTGATATTATAGGCCGGACAAATCCCAACAGATGGACAGTCATATGTACACACGGGCGGTCGCATAAACACCGAAAAACAACAGTGACGGCTGTGTGGAGCTTACTGCAAGCCAGCTAGATGATTATTAAAGCTTTTATGGTTGATTGCAGTAGTTCTAAGTTAAATCTTGAATGATAAGCATTTTTAGCATAAACGCACTACTGAGTAAAGTTGAGAAATGTTTGCAATCCCCTTGCTGCACCATACCGGCTAGGTTCTCCGCATCACAGTTGCACGGCATGTTGTTATGTACGACATAACCCGCCCCGTTATCTGGGCCTGGTATTTCATCGTACGAATCTCACGAGCGTTCGGTATGGCATCGGGCAGTCGTTGCATTGTTGCCATGCCAAAAACCGCTGCTGTATCCACACGCTGTTATAGATGGTCTTCAAGTCCTTAAGGTAAGAAGGAGAAATTTACTTGGTTCAAAGATAATATGTTTCACGAAAACAGATGTTCTCATATCAAACAATTATCTTCTTTGGTATCCTTTGTAATTCATTTGATCTCTAAACTGTGCAATTAAAATATACTAAAATATTTAAATGAACTATAAAGTGATAGCCATATGATAAAAGGTCAACGTTATATCAAAGACATCACATGTTATTGTTACATAATATATATATAATAACAGAATGTTTCGTAATTAGAAGGCGACATAGACGACACGCACCACCTTGCGAGATTAGGTAAAAATAATTTATAATGAGATAGAACAAACCTCCCCATATGCCGTTACCACGACATCAGCTTAATGTTGATGACGGTTTGTTGTCATCAATAATGTTATATGTGTAACAAGTCTCCCTGTTGTTTTGCACCATAAACGTCTTCGCGAAAGGTAGGTACTTGTTTTTGTACACATTAAACTGTTTACATTGATGATGAACTTAATTGTTTTACTAACAAGTTCATTTACTGATGTAACTATTTGTAGTGTATTATATTAGTATTTATATTCATCTAAACGGACACTTGTTGCAAAACAAACATATTAGATATGTATAACTTATAGTTGTTTTGATTTATTGCTAACTGAGACTCATGAAACGTTTTTAAATTCATTTAATTTTAGATTCTAGACATGAAATTATAAGTATTCCAAGTGAGTGTGTAAATGTTGGATGTATTGAATATGAGTACATTTATTGTCTTACTTTTTGTACCTTACTTTATAACAAGACATATTCTACGAGGATTTCAGGCAGTGCCGTATCAATAGAAGGCCATGCAAACTTTCTTGGTTTTACAACAGAACAACACATTTAAAAGTGTTAATATAAAAATAATGAATGACACGTGCATCATGTCTGCGTTCAAAATATGTTCAATATTTAAAAAAATTGCACTCAAACATAGTCTCACCTGTGTAATTCAATTACGTTTTACATCTGATTGCATTTCACTCTAACGTTTAACAGAACCAGAAATCTACACCAAGGATAACAATTCTTTACAAACCTAATTTATTTTGTTTTGTGTTTGTTTTTTCTTTTTGTTCCAATTACCTACTCTAAGGACCAAATCGCATTTATTTTACATGCTTTATTTTAGAAACAGCTATGTCGCGTTCAACTCTGCTGGTTTTGGTGATCATTGGTTTTGTCCTGGCCGTGTCCGGATTTCCGTATCTAATCCGTAAGAAGTTTTACCGTGATTATAGTATTACTGATTGTTAGATTCGCACTGTTTAGTTTAAAGGAATCATTATCTTTGAGTACTTGGAAAATAGTAGTAAGTGTTTTCTTAAAACACGCAGACTTAAGAGTAATTTTAAGTTTGCAAGCGACATAGTGTAAGTGAAGCCATATACCAAAAACAACACATACACGTTATATAGAGCAACACGATCAGTTGTCATACTTTTCAAAGAGAACATTAAAGCTCAATGTTTAAACATCATGTACAACTGTAATATATACATGTATGGTGCAGGTAGTGGTGATGGTTTTTCCCGACATAAAGACCATAGACCAGTTACAGGTAATGTCCCGGCTGGTAGTGATAAAGGTCTTTTAAACACAAGCCGTTTCCTAATTGAACTCCCACAGCTTCCTGCCTCTAAAATTGCATATCAGCGCAGTCGTGCAGTCGCCAACAGCAGTGTATGCGCGCCGTGTGCGCACTGTTCAAAGGCGCAAAGAGAGTCATGTAAACATGTCAACTAAAATATAACTATATTTGCTACTTGTTGTATATTACTTTGTATGTGTGTGCTATTATTTATGTTGCAAGTCCTGAGCGACTATATATATTTCGACGATTGTTTAATGCAACGAAAACATGCTCCAAATAGACAATTATGTATTTTACAGGTAGCGGTGATGGCTTGTCCCGACATGAAGATCATAGAAGATTGTTTGGTGGTAAGTGGTGCGATGGACACATTTGTGCCAATGATCAATGCCTGTCCGGTACGTTGGACGATGTTATATGCAACGGTAAACGCAACTGTGGAGATGGTTCGGACGAGTGGGACTGCTCCACCAGTGAGTTCCTGTCTTACTGAAATTGCATTGATATACCTTTATCATAAGTTTCGCCGTATATTAAAATGTATCTCATCTGCAGAAGTATTTTGTTCAACCTTAATTCCAAAATAGTATGATGTCTTTGCTGGTGCTACTGAAAGTCCAAGCTTGTGGAAATCTAAGAATAGAAATGTTAGTAAAAATAAGATAAAGTGAGGTCTTGCTGGTTTGAAGTTCTGAGTGGAAGTGACCAGTGAATAAAAGAATAGGCAGGAAAACTCACTGGTCAAAGCTGACTGAACAGTAATCAACTTACGTAAAAAGGTGTAATGTTTACGAACCGGAACAGAACCAGTTAGAATAAAACCTGCTATGGACAACTATGGAAGGGGATTATAACCATACAGACAAAATAAACACACAATGGAATAATATAATTATGTCAACCCTGTTACATTAGTTTGCCCACATTCCTTCAACAGACATTGCAGTAAATGTTCAATTAAAACAGTGCACCAACTACAATGATCTCCTGGCTTGTTCAATGTGCGAAGAGAAAATGGTATGGCTATATCATAGTATCAGTATAATATCATAATACATTACTTCCTTCATGATACATTTCAGCAATACGTCCATCTGAAACCACTACATCTGGTAAGTCATCAACGTTTCACAATTAGTAAATTATAGTATTCTTACTTGTAATGTAACATTTTAGAACAATATAACACAATACAAGTTTGTGTACAGAACTCAATCCTTGCAATGCATATAAAGTGCCTCCCAAAAGAAGTTGTATGTCAAATAATAAGAAAAACACAAGTATTCTTGTATAGTATATTAGTATAAGTTATGTTGTATATTAAAATATACCACTCGAGTGCCAACGATGTAGTCCTTAACATCACTTAGTTTAATTTGTCTTAAATGTTGTTCACACCTATTTCCAAAATAGTCTGTATTTGTCAATGTCCTTTATGTTACATTTCAGAAATAATTCCATTTGAAACTACTACATCTGGTAAGTCATCAAAGTTATATTTTCAAATTATTAAAGTATAGTATTCCTACATTTATACAACGTTTTAGAAGAATATAACACAATACAAGTTTAAGAACATAATGCAATCCTTGTCGTGCCTATAAAGTGCCCCCACAAGAAGTTGTGTGTCTAATAATAAGAAAAACAAAGGTATGCTTGTATAGTATTTTAGTATTAGTTAGTTAAAGTGTATATTAAAATATACCGTTTGAGTGCGAATGATATAGTCCCTAAAACACTACTTAGTTAACCATCTTAAACATGTTGTTCATCCTTAATTCCACAAAAGCTTGTATTTATCAATGTCCTTTATGTAACATTTCAGTAAAAAGTCCATTTGAAACCACTACATCTGGTCAGTCATTAAGTTAAGTTTACAATTATTAAATTATAGTATTCTTACTTGTAACGTTGTAGAACAATATACACAATACAAGTTTGAGGACAGAATGTAATCCTTGTCATTCATATAAAGTACCCCCTCCCCAAAAGAAGCTCTATGTCTAATAATCAAAACACACAAGTATGTCTGTATAGTATATTAGTATTTGTTAGTTATAGTGTATATTAAAATATACCGTTCGAGTCCGAACGATATAGTCCCTAAAACTTTACTTACATGTAGGTTAATTTGTCAAACATGTTGTTCACCCCTAATTCCAAAAGAGTCTGTATTTGTCAATGCCCTTTATGTTACATTTTAGGATTTAGTCCATTTGAAACCACTACATCTGGTAAGTCATCAAAGGTAAATTTTACAACTATTAAATTATAGTAATCCTACTTGTGATATAAAGTTTCAGAAGAATATAACACAATACAAGCTTGAGAACAGAATGCAATCCTTGCCATGCATATAAAGTGCCCCCCAAGAAGTTGTTTGTCTATTGATGAGAAAAACACAAGTATTTTTATATAGTATATTAGTATTAATTAGTTATATTGCATATTAAAATATACCTTTCGAGTGCGAACGATATAGTCCCTGAAACATTACTTAGTTTAATTTGTGAAACATGTTGTTCACCCTTAATTCCAATAAAGTCTGCATTTGTCCATGTCCTTCATGTTACATTTCAGGAATAAGTCCATTTGAAAGCTCTACATCTGGTAAGTCGTCTATGTGAAGTTGTACAAATTATTAAATTATAGTCTTCTGACTTGTAATATAACGTTTTAGAAGAATATAACACAATACAAGTTTGAGAACATAATAATAATTAAAAGTTAAACTTTAAACTTTACAATTATAAAATTATATTTTTCCTATTTGTAATATAACGTTTTAGAAGAATATAGCACAATACAAGTTTGAAAACAGAATGTAATCCTTGTCATTCATTTAAAGTACCCCCATGTAGGTTAATTTGTCAAACATGTTGTTCACCCGTATATCCAAAAAGTCTGTATTTGTCAATGTCCGTTATGTTACATTTCAGGAATAAATCCATTTAAAACCACTACATCTGGTAAGTCATCAAAGTTAAATGTTACAATTCTTAAATAATGGTAATCCTACTTGTAATATAAAGTTTAAGAAGAATATAACACAATACAAGTTTGAGAACAGAATGCAATCCTTGTCATGCATATAAAGTGCCCCCCAAAGAAGTTGTATGCCTAATAATGAGAAAAACACAAGCATTTTTATATAGTATATTAGTATAGTTAGTTATTTTGTATATTAAAATATACCGTTCGAGTGCGAACGATATAGTCCCTAAATCATTACTTAGTTAAATTTGTCAAACATGTTGTTCACCCTTAATTCCAATAAAGTATGTATTTGTCCATGTCCTTCATGTTACATTTCAGGAATAAGTCCATTTGAAACAACTACATCTGGTAAGGCATTTATGGGAAGTTGTACACATTATTATATTATAGTCTTCTTACTTGTACTATAACGTTTTAGAAGAATATAACACAATACAAGTTTGAGAACAGAATGTTATCCTTTTCATTCATTTAAAGTACCCCCATGTAGGTTAATTTGTCAAACATGTTGTTCACCCTTATATCCAAAAACGTCTGTATTTGTCAATGTCCTTTATGTTACATTTCAGGCATAAACCCATTTGAAACCACTACATCTGGTAAGTTATCAAAGTTAAATTTTACAATTATTAAATTATAGTAATCCTACTTGTAATATAACGTTTTAGAAGAATAAAACACAATACATGTTTGAGAACAGAATGCAATCCTTGTCATGCATATAACGTGCCCCCCAAAGAAGTTGTATGTCTAATAATGAGAAAAACACAAGTATTTTGATATAGTATATTAGTATTAGTTTTATTGTATATTAAAATATACTGTTCGAGTGCGAACGATATAGTCCCTGAAACATTACTTAGTTTAATTTGTGAAACATATTGTTCACCCTAAATTCCAATAAAGTCAGCATTTGTCCATGTCTTTCATGTTACATTTCAGGAATAAGTCCATTTGAAACCACTACATCTGGTAAGTCATCTATGTGAAGTTTTACAAATTATTGAATTATAGTCTTCTTACTTGTAATATTACGTTTTAGTAGAATATAACACAATTCAAGCTTGAGAACATAATTTATTATTTCAATCCGTATTATGCATATACAGTGATCTCGAAAAGAAGTTGATTGTCTTATTAGAAGAAAAACGACAGTTTTATTAAACAAGTAATTTGAAACTGGTCACAGATGACTGGACAGTTATTAACGTACATAAGAAAGGTGTAATTTTTGCAAACCGGAACAGAACCAGTTAGAATAAAACCTGTTATGGACAACTATGAAAGGGGATTATATTCATAAAAGCACAATTACCACACAGTGAAATAATGCAATTATTTCAATATAAATTGAAGAGATGTTCAAACAAAGAATGTTGTAAACAATGTAGATATGTCATGTTTAAGGGCACCATGACAAAATGGCCCGTACAAAAACTAACACAAGGGACGACACAAAAACTCT
>Ga0224511_10003863_pt1 | contig 11047 bp, 6 predicted proteins | sample SF_May12_sed_USG_2_FD_169988 | JGI IMG/M metagenome (GOLD analysis project Ga0224511, IMG submission 169988) | Sediment microbial communities from San Francisco Bay, California, United States - SF_May12_sed_USGS_8_1 | ecosystem: Environmental > Aquatic > Marine > Sediment | place: USA...
TCTTGCATTTTGGCCAAACGATCAATTTACATGTGGATAAAAAATAACTTTTAGCTGATTCAACACAACCTATGGTCTCCCCCTGGAGGTTTTGAATGTTTCTTATCTTTTTTCAGTTGTGGACGGATGTAACACAGCTCATACTAAACCCCTCAAATCAAGATCTTTTCAATGATGACATGACTGAATATAGGGTTCTGCTGTGATGGATTCCTCGCTGATGTCAATGAAGTTGAATAATTCAAGTTTAGCAGATACATGTACACTTTTACGGAGCCAATAGGAAACCATGACCATAATTTCACCTAGCTACCTAGCTTAGCATAATAATTTGAATACAAAATTGCCCTTGGTTGCCTAAAGGGTGGTTTATACTACATGTATATGGGCACACGATTTCCAGCGAACTTTAACCAGTTCTAATAGTCTCCTAATGGAACCATCCTTTTATCCGGTTATCTTTCTTTTGTTATCCGATATCACAAAGCTGGAATTAAAACTTCAAGATGAAACAATTGCTTGACATAGGATTTTAAAATTTTTAACAGCAACTGTCTTTCTCTACCGTACGTCGGCTCACCCAGTCTATCGGTTGCTGGTAGGCCTATAGTAGTTGTTACTAGTACTAGTATAAGTGAGTGGGAGTCTCCATGACTTAGCTTCTTCTGTTCAGGATACAGGTTTTGGAGATTGATACCGCTATAGAAATAAATGAATGACACTGTTTTTGGTATGCAGTGATTGTTTACGAGCAGCTCGCATGTAAATTCCATTTATCATTACTACATGTGTATAAAATATTTTTAGATTTTAGTCTGAATAGAGACATTGAATGTGAGGATTTTTCTTTTACTTTAAATTTCAGAATCACATGTCCAATCGGGTGACTTGTTTTTATATACTGAGTGATGCCGTCTCAAGGAGTTAAATCGCATTTGCAAACTAACAGTAAATGAACTCGGGTAACATCTTTTGCTATAACCGCCTAATGTGTTTGTATTGGTGGGGATAACAATGATTGTCACAGCTTAGCCAAGGGTGCACTGGCAGATCAGACCAAAAGCCTTCGTGTAGCTTATATTCTCATGGCATCCCTATCGGAATTACCGCTATGGTCTATTTCTCAGGGTTGAAGACACTGAAAGCCCAGTTAAATAGTTTCTGAACCAGAATTTGGCCTACATTTTTTAAGCCATTTAGCTACCAGAGGAAGACTATGGAAACCTGTTTAAAATCTTACGGCCCAGATATTCAAGTCAAGTTTTTACCCTATCACACAGTCAGTAGAAGTCTGTTGAGAGTTTCCCTGGCTATATATGATTATATCTGGCAGTTGCTGGTAATACACAAACTGTGACAATTGAAGTAGTAAGATTTTTTGCACTGACACATAGAGAGATAACGAACAACAACCAGTTTCCTTAGATTTTGGGGCACAAATCCTTAGTCCAAAACTCCAACAGCTGTTGCACTCAACAGGTGATTTGACTCTACCTTCAAGCCTCCAGTACCTAGTAAGCTTCCTTCTAGAAGACAGTTATACCAGTACCTGATAGTTAATATAGATTTTCATGCCAGTAGAGTCTACTAACCTGTTACTAGAATGCGATTTTAAGATTCCTTTAGTCACCTCTCCACCGACTGAACTGATGGTCAGTCTTATCTCTAGTAGTGTACAGTCGCTCTAGTCAAACTCAGTCAAGCATGTCTCTACGTCATTATCAAATCTGAGCACTTGCGATACCATAATAGCACGCAATTGGCTAGCAGTGATCAACTTGTGTAGTAAAGGAAAGCTGAAGCTGAGCTATATTTGTTGGTAACGCATGCGTTTACCACAATCCCCTCCAAATATAAGACTCATGACAGCTATAAGGAAGTGGGGTAATGCTAAGGAAGCCCGCATACCTAGACCTTCATGTACATGGGCTCCTTACGTGTAAAAATATTTCAGTTATTAGTCCAAGAGTGTGGCCCAGTTAAAAAAGTTTCCTTACTGAGTTGTGTCTATATCGTTTATACTCCACTTTTCTCCTCACCTGTTAAGGCCTACTCTTAAGTTGACAGGGAGGGTCAGGAGTGAATTGAAGTCCATTTTAACCTAATATTACCTAACTCAATAACTGGCCCAAAAAACTCCCAACTAACTTGTAACTTCAATATCATCTGGAGTTTTGAACTCATTTAAATGGAAAGGAGTTCTGATCAAAGTCAGTAAAAACGCTTGATGATACAAGCTTGACCCCTTCATGAAAATAATTACAACTCATATCCATGGCGCCGGCAATACCAAATAATCAGTTATAAAAAATAAACAAAGAGAGAAATTGGGATGGTTATGGCGAATACATGCTATGGGCATTCCCCAGGCCTTGCCGTCAAGGCTGCTCTTTTAGTCCTAATATAATTGCCAGACACAAGTTTTTTGATGATGAGATTTATATGTTACTTGTTTTATTCAGCACTCGACACCCTATTTAAAGGAACTCATAAGGCGGGGCTTGTTGGAGAGGTAGGACTAATATGTGAGGAACTCATACTGACAGTGGGTGCTCAGAATGATAAAGATCTCGAACCCAACCTGTTTCGAAGTGCTCAGGCCATTGAGGATTGAGCTATCCTGCCATCGCACACTATACCCGAAGGATAACACGCATATATCGTATGACAATGTATATAACAATTATCAGGTAAGCAGTTGGTACGGGATTTTCGGTTGTCTTTACATGAGTGTGTTTATGTATTCTGATAAGAAGTCACTATTCACGACACATTAACCAAAATGAAAAGAGCTCTTAACTGCAAGTGATTTAAGATTCCCTGACTCACTGCAGTGTAAGGTACATAGCCGATCACCTATTTTTGTGTTTCACTTTCACAGTATGATAAAAGCCGCACAGTTGATAACTAGCAGCATTTTTATTATTGAACCTGAACACTAGGCCATTCTATTTATCGGATCTCCTAAGCCTGAGGCTTGTTGGAGCAGTAGGAACCCAGCATGAGCAAGGGTTGAAACCAGGATATTTTGATCTCGAGCCAAGCCTTATATTCATCGACCTATCCCACTATCCCTGCGATTTACCCGTATTCCCTGAATATCCATTGGTCAACTGTTTTCGAATTTCTGAGCAGGTCATCTATTCATGCACCATAGCCATGCTTGTGTAAGATGATCCCCAATTCAGAGAAGCCATTGTGAAGAGCGCACAGTTTGGTGATTTCACCTGTCTGTGTCATCTGAACCGCTATCAGCTCGGTAAGGCCACTAGTGTGGAATATAGGGCGGCATTATGAATGAGTGGTTAGAGTACACCATTGCATGTATGGTGCTGAAGGTCCCAGGTTCAAAACAGCTTGGGCACAAGGTTTGTCAAAGACCTCTCTCGCACTCACTCTTTGTTCACCCAGCAGTGAATGGGCACTTACCCAGGTCTACCCAGTCATGCGAAAGGTAAAGCCGGTAAGAAAAAGACATGCCCGTACAAGCTGGCGCTCCAAAAGTCACTTTTCCACATGGCCATTGGCTTAGGGGCAACATTACATCTTTCTATTATGACAACGCGCGTCTAACTAAACACGAGGCTAGGCAATATGTCTTAGGCTTGTCTGGAAACGGGATTTATGTGAGAAGCTTACACTCGTGGCAAAGGCTTGTTGTGGCCTGGCCTGGGACCTTACCATTTCTAGAAACTGACCTATATTCTCACACTATTTATTTTACTAACAACTTAAACAGATTTGATGACCTAAAAGGGTTGCTACACGATTGAAATTTGTTGGAAATTTGTGAAAGCAGTCTTGCACAGACCCTGAACTTCTAGCGAGCCAAGTTAAGTCACAAATCATGTTTTCGAGGTACCCGCTGATTGGCTCGATCATTTCTAAAGCTCGGAGTGGTTTTTGCTCGTGCGGTGTCTGCACTGGTGACAAATCTGTCGAGTTGAATGAAAGTTGCTTTTACCTGTTTCGGCTTAGCATGGGGCACCAGGGGGCCAGCGTCCATGCTCCACCTCTCAGTGAAGCGTGTTGCTGTTTTGTACAGCTTTTGTGAGAAGCTCACACTCAGAAAAGGAGCTTGCCATGGTCGGGATCTGAGCCCAGGTTCTCACGGTTGCGAGCCAAGTGCTCTACCACGGAGCTATCCGCCTATCTCTTCTGATGTGGTGGGAAGAGTCGAAGCGTCTATGAGTGAAGATCGCTCTCACCAGAGCTAGGAATGACCAGCCCTTCTCTTTTACTTACGCATCCTGACCGGTGTCAGGGGTTTCAGAATTGACCTACGAGGCTTTGACTCAGCGCTTCCCAGGCCATGCTGACTCCTTTTCTGTATAGGTCATATAAGCTTATATAGTACAGTTTGTAGTGGGTCAGCAGCCTGACTACTGGATCCTGTTTAAACAAGGGGGGGGGGAGAAACCAGCCGAATCACTAAGCTCTGCCCATCCTAGTATTGTGTCACCCTAACAGGCATTTGAGGCAGCAAGTTATGAGCAAGATCTTGTTTCCAAGAAATGAGATCAAGGGTACACTGGAGACCATGTTTTTCAATTCATTTACACTATAAACTCAGTACCCAAATACCTAGCTCAAGTCACTGACCGATTTGTACAGATAAGATTTGTGTGGGTGTACGTGCTAATAAATTATGTGATATGAATTCAACTATAGGGCTGAACACTGTATTATTTGAAAGACCAGAAAACCCTAGGGATTTTATTATATATTTTAAACTGTATATTTTATAACCAGAATTTCCATATTTCAAAGGAAATTTTATTGGCATCTTTGCAGGAAATTGATGTTGCTTTACCACAAGGCAGCAGTAGTGTGGTTGGTGAAGCGTTATATTAGATCCTGGAGCCGATATTTTAAGTAGTTCCTTTGAATTTAATTAGGGTTACTGGTAATGAAATCATCTTGTGTTTTTACCAGGAAAATCAAATGTTATGCTCTGTTGAAGTGGTCTATGTCCTGGTATGTTAACACGGAGGTGGGCAGGACACGTGGCATGGCATGTGTGAGCAATAAATGGGCTAAAGTTTTAACGCAATGGAAGCCTATAGTCTTAAAAGGAAACCACACAGAAATACTAAAAAAAACAGCTGGTATGTCAATTTCATGAAGCTGTATGGAATCCAGTGTATGGAATCCAGTGTATGGAATCCAGTGTATGGAATTGGCAGAGGATCGGGTAGAATGGTAAAGAGTCCAGGAGGCCTTCGTTGAGGTTTTCATCTGCTCAGGACCAAACCATCTACGACACCACTTAGATGCACACAATGTGGTGAATGTAGTAAGCAAGTAGATGAAGAAGCTAGCAAACTGGCTTGTGGTGAAATGTCAGAACGTTGAATCTTAAATTCGTAGAAAAGTGACAAGCACTAGACAACTATATGTTTCGAACAGTGGGCATAGATGGATTTTATTGCTCGGATACTCATCATGGAATGAGTGAATTGGCTCTAAACTAACTTAAACTAAGTCTAAACTAACTTAAACTAACTCTAAACTAACTTAAACTAACTCTAAACTAACTTAAACTAACTCTAAACTATGCGCTACTGATCAAGCAATCAGTTCTGCAGTGTAAGTTACTAAGTGAAGTTTCGTTATAGGTATGGTTATACTTACAGTCGCTCTCTTGATGTTGTCTCAGATGGAGACTTTCATATGAGAAACCTGGACCTGTCTTGCTGCGAACACTGTCGTAATGTCCTCTAATTGTTGCATTCTATCCATTATTAGTATCAAGCCGGTGATATGAAGCAGATCCTTTATGTCATTGATCGAGCTGAATATAACAGCATTGTTACATGTACTACGTATCTATTCATTGTGCTAATAATCGTGCTGCATGTACTATTGTTATCGCATGTATGGGAATCGATTGTGATGTATTCTACCTCATATACAGGTTTGGGCGGAGTGGCATTCCCTTAGAAAATCGCCATGTATGGAGGTCAACAGAATCGACCAACAACATCAAGAGAGTGGAGAGATAAGATTGACTAAGCAAGATGAGTTGTAATTGACTGGTCTATGGTGAAAAACAAAATTATAGATGTTGGAATTGGGTAAACTTTTATGTTTTTCCGCTAACTTCTTAAAGGTGTTGCATGCCTTGTCAGTTTACTGCTGACAGATATTTTGATAAGGTTATTAGGTCTCTTTGACATTTTGTCTTTTCTTGACTAAAGTCTATTATAATTACAATGCGAAGCACCATTCTACTTATCCGACTGGATGCATACCCAGGTTATATTTTATTTGGAATACATATAAATTTTAACTTGCACTGAGAAACGTTGACAAGGTAAATCTGTGCAGGTCTTTAAATTGTATTAAAGACAATGATTAAAATGATAGAAGTTTCCAAAACGAGAGAAGACAAAGCTTAGTGGATGGACTATGACTTGCGAGCGGTGACTCGTAGGTTCGAATCCCCAGAGAACTCCATGGTGGTGGCAAAAAGGATGTTTGGCCTAAATTTGGTTCTGGCATGCGACACCGTGCCCCCTAACAGGGCATAATAATGTCAATATGAACTGAGAATTTTGTCAGAGACAAAATCAAGTTTCCTTTAAAATGAATTGTGAATTCATATCTTTGTACATAGGTGAACAATCAATGGAATGATAACTCCCTAAAAAATTTGATGAGGTTCAAACAGGGGATCCAGCCTCCATGAAGGGTTGTGATATGATTTAACAAAATTATTTTATACGAAAAACTTAAATAAGACTATGAGTCTTGTTTAGATAGAATTTCATGGGAATCAGAAGTTCTATCCATTCCAGCATTAGTCGGTGCCAAAAGCAAAGTTCTATAGACAGTTTAGATAGAAAATCCAACTTCATCACATCTTTGGTATATCTGCCCAGTAACACCAACAAGCTGGATTTACTGGATATCTGATTAATGGAGTGCGCTGCCCAGTAACACCAACAAGCTGGATTTACTGGATATCTGATTAATGGAGTGCGCTTTATTCAAGGTAGTTTAATTCGAATTTATTAATGGGTTTTTGGCTGGGGTCCCCAAGACATGCGCCGATTCATGAGTGGTTTCATAGACCATTCTCCAATGGTCATTCACAACACAGTTCATATGGTAGAGCATAGCGCAGAAATCCTATCCTCCTGGGTTGGACATGATGAAGCCTGGGTTATGGCCCGAGTCGAGAGGGAAATTTTCTGCAAGGAAAGCTCAATGGTTTAACAATATTTACAAGGAGTTGTGTGCACCTGATCAAAAACGTAACTGTCAGTAATTCATATTGCCAATTAATAAACTGCTGATATCGGTGGATGGGTCATTCAGCACAATGTCTGTAATTGAATGTCGGTTGATAAACAAATGCCAGTATTGGTGTTGGTGGTGTCGGAAATTAGCCCGTTCAGCAGTGGTTAATGTAATCCTACCTTATAATTGTTATGCAAAGAGCGAGCTTTCTTAAACTCTATTGGCGGACCTCCTCTATTTTACGCCGGGACCTGAAACCGACAAGGGTGTCGCGAAAGATAATATTTTGCCCGAACTGGGAATTGAACCAGGGACCTGTATGCTATTCACTAAGCCATCGTTTCTTAAGAGTGAACCTTTGTATTATTGTAACATTTACATAGCAAGGCAATCTTTAAAACAATCGGTAGAAGCATTTCCCCTGCTATTGGCCGAACTCTGAACATACTTCTGAACGAGGAAGGGTGAAGTACATTGACTATACTGAGATAAACAATGGCAAGTCTTATACACTACGCAGTTTGTAGGCCAATATACTACCATCTAACGGCTAATAGCTATTATACAAAGTTAAACTGAATTCTGATCCCCTTATGCAAATAAGACCGCTGCGCCGCCGTGGTTGCTGGGTGCATTTGTACTCATAATTATGCACCGTCGCGCTCACGGATCCATCAGCCTAGCTAATTTCTATTGGACGATTTAAGGTCATGACATTGTGAAGGCAAAAAATAGCACACTTATTTTGTTAGCATTACTCTAGTGATATTGATAAGAGTGTGAAGGACTTTACTACACAGTCTACACCTCACAGGCACTTATAAACCGTACTGGCCTGTGACTGGCAGCCAGTAAGAAAAGTATTATACACTAGCTCTAGGGACTGGCTCTAAGGCTCTACTACACAAGATCCTAAGGACTAAGAGGAGAGCTGAAGCGGCTATTGATAGACACAGACTCATCATGTTGGCTAGGTCATTTTTTATTTTCTTGTTTGTGACGAGCAGTAGCGTCTATGGGTTGGAAGGTCGGAAGTCACTCTATCTCCATCCCTCACAAGCATTCGAGCTGGCTCAAACTAGAATGGGCACTGAAATCACAGATGAAGTGAAAAAGTTGTTATCACATCTTACTGGAAAGGGATTTCTAGCTGCATTGAATATGGCAGGTGGGTTTTTTCTCTCGTGTGTCTGAAATACTATTTGAGGTTTGTGAAGCTTGTGAATGACTTAGCGTGGAACACCACAAGTGGTCAGTATTATTGCTCCCACTCATAGTAAGGGGATCTCACAGGTACTCTCAATTAAAGCCCGTCGTGATCGGCATTCTATTTCTAACCTAGATTCCCAAGAGTGAGAGCCCAGCTCTCAACCACTGAGTTATCCAGCCAGGTAGGTAAAGGCAGTGAAGGTTTATAGGATTGTAGCCCGTCTCGTTTCCGTCCCTGACTGTGAGAGTAAAGCTAAACTAAGGTCTAGGTCAACGAACCTCAGCCTCGTGCTTCTGGTCATTCACTCACTAAGATTTCCTTGAGCGTGAGAAAATACAATTAATCACGCAGTCTAACACGGCTGGCTGGCTCAGCTTTTAGAGAACCATGCATTTTTATCCTGATTAGTTGGTTAAACATCAGTTTACACCAACCTTAGAAATCTGGAATAGTATCGTTTTACACCCATTGTACTAGTCTGTCAGCAAGTACTAGTCCCCTATAGTTTACTAGAACTTTAGCATAAAATATCAACACTGGGGTTTCTCCCATTGATTGCAAACATAGTCGTGTGTCCTGACCTTGGCCTTGGGGACAATGGAAGGTCATAAGGTGGGACACTTACAACAAAAAAGTCCTTTTGCTCTGGGCCCCATAGACAAGACTGTACTAGTTGGATTACTTGCTGGTTTTGCTAATGAGTCATGAATAGTGCTGATCCAAACATAGCAAAATTTATTTCAACTATAGAGCCAACATATTTTGCCTCTGCCAAACGGTTTCTGAGCTCATGCCAGTTGTTTTGATGAGTGAACTTAGGGTTCACTGGGACGCCGGATTGTTGAGCTGAGCGCATGGTAATCTAAGTTTATCTCAAGTCTCAACCAGTTCAAAGATTGATCTTTATATAACAGTTGTATAACAGTTTTGTAATCCGTATCAGTAAGACACCAGGTAACATGGATGACTGCAAATAATCGCCTTTCCTGTTTTACTATTAATCCTGAAAGGATAGGCTTTTGCTTTGGCAAATCCACCTCAAAATGGTAACTTCTTATGTTTTCTTACTCTTGGGGTTAGAGACTTGGTTTTTACCAGTTGCGGCCTAGCATGGAGCACTGCAGGCTGGTCAGTGCCAATGCTCCACCTCATAGCGAGGCTTTTGTTTTGAGCTCAGATTAAAGCGAGAAGCTCACAGCGAGAGTCTGTTATGACTGGGATTCGAACTCAGACCAGGTCTTGATGGGTACAGACATGGCGGTCTACCACTGAAGCATCTCAGTAGTCCCACACACTCTCGGCCACCTTTAAGGGATATACAATTAATGTTGCTGTAATTGTGCATTTCTTCTTTAGCTTCAAATAGCAGTACAGTATCGGAGAAATGTGGTAACCAGACGTTATATATGGTGGACAGCATCATCCACAAAAATACCGGATCGGCGTGGGCATCTACCAGTGAGTACACTCTTAGCGCATTCCCTCACCAATAAGCTGCCACCGGCACCGTCAGTAAGCAGGTTTTGTCATTAAGAGAGCGGGATAGCTCAATGCCTATATAGAGTGATTACCTCAATATCAAAAGATCTTGAATTAAGTGCTAGTCATGATGAGCGCTCACTGTGAGAATGGGCTTGCACATAATTCCTATCTTTCGACTAAGAAAAACAATAACTAGGACTTGCGCTCAGGATCCTTTTGGCCTTAGCCATGCACTTTAGCCATTATCTCTCTTTTCTTGAGAAAACAATTCATCTGTGGCTGTAAGCATCGCTGCTAGAAGGTGAGGGATTCTAGGCCCATGTCTTAGTCAGGATCTATCTACTCAGCTGTATCTATAAACACTGATTACTGAGATCAAACACTGAAAGGAAGGATTGTTCATGCTGATGCCATCTTTAGCGACTTTGGTCAGTGTTATCAGTCTCACCTATTTGATGACACATGATGATGACATATCTTTTTAAAGTGCTACTTAAGTTTTTAACGGGCCCTTATTGATCTCTTTCTGGAAACCTGTTATACATGCACTGTTCTCACCTGTACAGGTGGGGTGGCAACAGCCAGATGCAGTGAATTACGCGATCGGATTTCGTGTCAGAGGCGGGTAAAGCTTTCGCACTGACCCTAATATGCTCAAGCCAAGGAATAGGAACCAAGCCCATTTGACTCATTCGTGATTTGTGAGGTTCTTTAATTGCTCTTAGCAAAATGAACATTAGGTCTGAACCAAATTGAATGAAAAGGCAGAGAGAGCAAAGAATGGCGGTATGAATTGAATCTAAATACTAGCAGCAGGAATCTGAATCAAGCTTTTGGTCAAATGTACACCTCTGGTGAATCGGATTGCAGTTTAGGGGGGTTAGATATAATGGGAAAGTAGATGTCAGTTGGCAAAATAGTGGACTCATATTTCATAAGGATTGTGTGTTTATATCGCACAGTCGGTGAGGTTTGCCCTCGATACAGGTAGCGCTTTAGCTGGCCTCTCATCTCCACCTCTCCATCCTTTTCTCATCAAAGAGCGGCCAGGTTCCCATTGGCTATGCAAAAGTGGCCCGGATTGACTGATTGACCCTTGGGGCGATCCCC
>Ga0224511_10003864_pt1 | contig 11046 bp, 10 predicted proteins | sample SF_May12_sed_USG_2_FD_169988 | JGI IMG/M metagenome (GOLD analysis project Ga0224511, IMG submission 169988) | Sediment microbial communities from San Francisco Bay, California, United States - SF_May12_sed_USGS_8_1 | ecosystem: Environmental > Aquatic > Marine > Sediment | place: USA...
TTATTGCAAATACCATATGTACAACGATAATAGCACAAGGAATATGATACACATTCAATCAGTATGTCAATAAGTCAAGTGTAAATGCAAAAGGGTTGGGCCACAAGTTATTAGCAACTATTACCTGTTGTAATCGTGTTAACAAGTACAACCGCTAAAATATCTGAAACAAAAAGATACACTGTCACACCAAATAATATCAACATACAAAAATAGTATCAAAATAGTACCTCATTTAACAAAAAGACGTTTTTGGCTGTTATAATTGAACGTTTTAACGAACAATAGCCAAAACGCAATGACGCAATGACTCGAGTGCGTTTATATTTCGATAGTACATAAAAGATCCAAAGGTAATTTAAAAAATCTAAAACCCTTTAGTTAGTCACCATTCATACTTATGACAGCGACTATATATTTTTTATAAACACAGGTTTCTAAATGATAACTTACACGATGAAAGGCCCATGGTGAATCCTCCAGATTGGCAACACATTAACTGTCTGTCTGCCGCAGACCAAATTTATATAGGCCAAGTACTGCGTCTAGATGGTAAGATAAGTGACCGTTACACCACTTCCAACCCCCTCCCCTTAAAATCCATATACATTATCTGGACTAAGTATTGGTTTCTTTAATCTTTTAATTGAAGGGGTCTTGTTCATATCAATATTTTAATACATGTAGTTTTTACGATAGACATTACAAAACAGTGATATTTGTATTTGGTGAAATCTATGATTCTTGAATACTCCCAGCATAGAACATATAAACCATTTTACTATCCTTTTTTCATATGAATATTTGTTTATTAAACTTTAGAAGGAACATTAACAAGATATAATATACAAGGTTCACAATATATTGCAAAACTTCGAATTTATTCTTTATCTTTAATGTTGAATTTTTGTAGATAAAATATGGGAGTGGGTATTCGCAGGTTGTGCGTCAAACGTCTTATTTGAATATTAAAGTTCCAACACATCAACAAACATTTGCCTGAATATTCGTTTAGAACATTTATATGACTTTCATATAGGGGGTGTATCACCCCATTATAAGAGCACGATTTGTCACAATTGTTCTATTTCATTTGTGCCGTGTGCAAAACTATACCGAACAAGGACATAATTTCCGTGTCACACTTGTGATCCCTAAGTCAACTAAGACCATGATTTAGAACCAATTTCCATGAATTATCTTATCAATTACACGAAAAGTGCGTCATTATACCATAAACATCTTGAACTGTACTGAAATTAGTAAACAAGGTAAACTTATGCGTGGACGCCTGAGTTAATAGACATGGAGCATTCAGTACCAGCGTGTCTTTAAAGCTGCGTGGTTTCTTTGTAATTCAAGACAACAACCTTTGTAAGTTCACATGTTGATATAACTAATAGTCAATAGAATGAAGCTTTTACATTAACAAATAATATTTGATTTCCAGCACTAAACTCCATCCCCATTTGTCAACATGAGATTTCCGCAACTGTACAATACACGTTGTTGATTTCATGATGTAATACGGGAAGTTTTCGTCTGCTGTACAAATGGCCGAAATGTCGTCGCACAGATCTATTTCGAATGAGTAAAAAAATAAGATGATATAGGCCATTTGTGCATTGCCTCACTTCATGTTTACGTTTTCTGTAAAGATTAAAATAAAATAACGTCAAAAAATCTCAAAGCGTGACATTTTTTCTCATCACGCATTTTATAAAAAATCGGTATAATTAATATTTTCGGCCAAAATTTCGCCTACGTATAGAAGAAAAAACAACAATATTTTGTCATTAAAATTTCATTGCAATATTTAGTGTTTTCATTTATAAATTAATGCGTAAACTTTCAAGTTAAACGCACAAATGCTAAAAATGCCGAAACGTGACATTTTTCTCATCACACTTAATGCTTTATATTTCAAAAAGTAACAATGTGATTTAAAATCTAAAGTCATGTTTTAAAATAAGAAAAAACAATATTTGTGTCCTTTAATTTTATAACAATTATTGTAGAACTTAACCAACAATAGATGCACTCACATTTACGGGAAATCCTTTTCTAACGCAAGAATTTAAAATTACCCACTTTTTTTCTTTAAAACTTCGTCAACTTATTTGAATCGATGAATCCTCATTGCCGGTGATTCCGTTATTTGACTTTATTTCACAAAGACGTTCACCAATTTTGGCGGAAAAAAGCCGAATGGATTTCAAGTGATTGCTTTTCGTTTTAAGGGAGACAATAAATCATGTTACGTTACTCACGGCAATTTTAGCTCGTCAGCACTGTTCAAAGATATTGGGAATTTTTATACTGTTTTCATAGATATTAATTTTACAGAATAGTTTTCCTTTTTTCAGATTCTGGTGGTATCAATGGTATTTTTGTGGGATTAAAGGTTGTAAAGACACAAACAGAAATGTTTGTCTGTATACGTCATTTTCGGAAGGTATAGCATTACCGTGCGCGACGTCACGGTCCTGGTTTTTTATGTATGCATTTTATTGTAAACTTGTACATTTTTTCTTGATATCTTTTAAAACATTTAATTACTACTTTAAAAAGTAATGAAGTTAGCTCAGATTTTAAATATTTTTTACTTAGTCCTTAACCAAGTCGCAATTGAACACTCTTTAAAACAAAAATTAGCACCCAATAAACTAACGCAAACACCCAAGTGGCACACGATTCGCTTCGAAAAATGATGAGTACCATTTGGAAACAAAGGGACAGTGATACATTATCTGTACATTTTCTGTACCTAAATGTTAAATATGACAAATAAATCTAAGAAGTGTTTTCATACCTTTTACGAAATTGATTTTATGTGTAATCAAACCGCTTTAAACGGCAAACGTGTACTTCGTGGTCGTAATTTCTTTTGCACACGATAAATTCTTGTAGTTCGTCCACATTGTACACAAGTCTTTATGCGTTGAAACTTTAAAGACAGTCATTTTGAAGGTGAAGCCCCTTCCTCATTTCTGAAGGTGAAGCCCCTTCCTCATTTCTGTTAGGTTCTTGTCTGAAGACTAGTTTTGATGAATTTACTACATGCATACATACATAAAAAGTAAAGTAATCCTTTTACTGTAAATAACGTATATATAACAAAAGTGCATGTAAAATGCACTAACGTTATATATTTGTATTTAAAGTCATAGAAACACCAAGGAACAAGTGTGGGGGTTGACAGTGTGAAACCAATTAAGGGACTTCTTATCTTACATGACGTATGTTTGAATGACTGGTGTTTACATTCCTTATAAAATTAGAACTACATTATTTACAGTGGTTTACGCACCCCTACTGTTGCCGGTTCACTTTACAAAATGAACGCTGCACTCCTATTACATACATCAAATATATATTAATGTGTACTGTTCCAGGTTCATTTATCGTTGCTGTTATCGCAGCGTTGATGGTCGTGTCAGGTAAAACAGTATATATGGTGTTTCTGAAATTTTATCTTAAATAAGATGATAAACTTATAAAACAAAGATAACCTTAGTTGCACTAGAAAATATACATTCCTTTATCCATCTTTACAGAAGACCTCTGTAAGAGCAAGTTGTTTCTTATCAATTCAGAACATCTCGAATGTTATCATTTTAATAAATAACCATTATTTCGAATTACAAACACGTGTAGTAAAGGTATATTACTATGATATGGTTCGTCGTATTGAGTATAAATCAACCGTAGTTAAAGACATTACTCAATGATGAACTCTAGTTGAACTTTGCCTTGAAATTATAACTGTCACATCAATTTATGTGGTTAGGCCTTGGAGTATTGATCACTTCTCCTAACATGTGTAAGGGTTATTGTACAGAACAATTTAAAGTTATATTAAATGTAGTTGAAAGGTGAGTGTGTATTCACAATCAATATCTGTATGCATAATCTATCCATCAAATGGCCTTCCAGTACAGACAGAAATCCTATGAAATACTAATGCTTCTTGTGCCATGTCACGGCTCAGTGCATATTGATAATATTCCTAATTTAATATAGATAAAGAACCCTATGAGTAATGCTTTTAAACCGTTGGTCAAAGAACGAGTGGATATTTGAAAGCAAGTGCAAAACATAACACATATCGAGCAATATACCCTCATTACATTTATCAATTTTTATTTTAAAAAGTGTAAAGAATCTTTATCAGTTAACTACTTAATATTAATTAATACTGGAAGCCATTTTGAAATTTACTTGCACCATATTTTTGTAGCTGACCCACTATAGTAATATATTGGGCAGGTACTTAGCATTGGGCAATCCCTTGGCGTTGTTTTATCTAATGAGAAAGCTGGAAACTTGTTTGAGGTTTGGAATAAACTTTCGTCAGCACAGTTATATTCTTATTTTGCAAATTAAATTTAAAATTCAACATGTTATACATTTTTCTTCAATGCTAAATGTTATTTCAGATTTTTGTTTGTATTTACATTGAATACCCGTATCCTGGTTGCATTATTTCACATCAGTCAGGCTCAATGACCTCATAAGAGTTTATTAATATGACGTTGGATAATCTATTATTCTGTATATGGCTGATTCAATCCATGCTCTAGTGTATGACGGAACTTATTCGATACTAAAAGTTATAGAATTCCTGCTGTTTTTATCACTGCTTTTATAACTTATTATTCATGAAAATGCCAATTCGTTTCTGAATGGATTTAGAATACACATTATTTTTCATCAATTACTCGTATCTGTGAGCGTATTCTAACAATTAAAAGGAATTGATTTGTTTTCTGTTTTCATTATCACGTTTTGAACTTAGTACAAAATGTATTTTAATACTAGGAAACTCTCAAGTTGATAATGAAACTAAACAAAACTTGAACTTTATAGTCAATCCTTTCCATTGTTACCGTCCATATAGCTCTTTACTTTGTTAATTACACTGGTCATCTTTCCAATGTACATCCATACATTTCTTCTATAGACATGCCATAAAAGAAACATCTATACACAGGTTTGTTTCTGTAATCCTTACTATATGTATGTTTCAGTCTATGGATTGACCTGCTTTAACTGTTCCAACATAAGCAATCCCTCCCTTTGCGAATCATCAATGACGTGTCAACATGACGAGGTATTTTTCTGACTTAACTGGTATGAACCTTATAAATTTCAATTTTATAGCATGTATTTGACATGCTAAGGATTGGTCGTCGCCGTTGTCTTCTTTGTACAAATTAGAAAAATACATTCGTGTACGATGTGTAAAATATTGTATTTGTGACAAAGAAGGGCTAAACGTTTACACAGTATTGGCAAGACGCAAACACTATGTACGCTTCTTGTCTTTTCCAACACATTCCTGTATTGCAGTCGTGCGTTGTGAAAGAGGTTCCTGCACACAACGGACGATACGACATGGGCTGCACTCCAGATCAGGTCACTTTGTAGTATTCGATTTCTTAAAGTATTTTTAAATAGTTGCTTTCAATATTGTACGGACAATTAGACAAATAACATATTAATCGTCATTTTGTAAAGTATTGCTTGATTAAATCATCGTACAAATATCAACGGATTGACAACGTATTGTCAACGGATTGTCAACGGATTACTGAAACAATATCATATTTGTGTTTGTAAATATTTACTAAATGGTAAAACGCTTGCCTAGATATGTAGAGCATAATAAATTTTAAAATTTGAATTGTTCCTTCAGGTGTGTTCCACGTACAGCGCTGTCCCGGGTATTGTTGGTCGCAGAAATATGCCAAGACAAACAGGCTGTCATGAATGTTGTTCGAAGGATTTGTGCAACAATCAACTGTGTCAGCACTCCTTACGTAAGTGAACTACGTTGAAATGTCTTTGGTGAAGCAATAACAAAGCTAAACATTGTTTCCAAGTTAACACACACATACACGCACGCACGCACGCACGTACGCACGCACACACACACACACACACACACACACGCACACGCACGCACGCACATACACACAGGTTTAGCGGCAACCAAGAGTTGTCATTTGAATGATCTATGTGTAATTAAAACAAATTTCGATCGAGCCGATTTGAGTAAATTTGACTATTAATCTTTATTTCTTAGCGATATATTGATTTATGAACAAAACGTACATTTGTGATATACAATAAGGTGATGCATGGTTGTGATTTACAGCCACAGACTGCATCGACGATCCATCCGTGGACTGCGCCCACATGAACTCCATATTTGGAATTTGTAACGATGTCAGTCATGCCAAGGCCGTGTGTCCACATTATTGCAAACTGTGTGATGTTGGTAGGTCTCTAATGGTTTTCAATATATAAAAACAGAGTAATTTTTATGTATTTAAAGCACACTATGTTGGACATAAGTTTAGCATGTAAAATATGGTGTAAAAAGCGCGTGGAAAAAAGACAAAAGCCAGATGAAATTTTAGTCTAGTTATACATTCCAGAAGTTGATTTAAAAATATTAGCGTTTGGTGAATACAAAATTATAGGTCCGCAGCCTTTAGGAGCCGGGTGCGCCCCCTGGATTCGCTAGTGCATTCTTATATTATCTTTATATTATCAACCAGCAAAATATCAGAACTGAATTATGTCGTTGATTCTGTTTCAATTGTTTTAAAAGAGTCAATACTACATGTTTCGATTCGTTTCACATACTAGGCGACTTATCGCGATAATAATTTCAAAGCAACCCAAAATACATGAACACGAACTAAACACGAATGCAAACGTTACTTTAACGTATTAATGACGAGTTAAGAATTTGTTAGCTTTTAGTGTAGTGATAATTTAAGTTGGATGCAAATTTTCCTTTCTGTTAAAGAACTGAGTAAACTATAAAATGAACGTAGTAGTACGTAACCATTTTGAACAAGTTAAAAATGTTAATGAAAAAAAATGAAGTGGTAAGAATTTTCAGAAATTATGTATTTATAAAAGATTTATATTATTTCAATCTTTACTAAAGACCACATTTAAAAGCATGTTTTTCTTCTAGTCGACGGTCACTGGAGTTCGTGGACGCAATGGGGCACGTGCGACGTCACATGCGCTAATGGGACACAAGTACGCATGCGCAGTTGCACAAATCCAACCCCTGCACATGGCGGCCTGAACTGCACTGGATCCGACCTAGAGACTAGTGTCTGTTCTCTGGACCCATGCCCTGGTAATTATCACGTAAATCGTAAACTGTATCGCATGTGTTCTGATTATTCACATTCTTGAAAATATCATTTAAATCATTGTATTATATTTAGATCTAGTGAATCCATATGTAGGTCAATTCTGAATGTGTGAATGCGCGTTTTAAATCATTACGCACAGTAGCGGATCCAGGAACGGGGGCGTGAACTTTGTGCTAATACTTAAGTTAATTAAAATTATGCAACTAACTGTTTCAGTCCATGGTGGCTGGTCTGGATGGTCAGCGTGGGGCGGTTGCCCTGTCACGTGCGGTGGGGAGCTCGAGTCGCGCATGCGCACGTGCACAAATCCTAAACCTGATCGTTTCGGTGATAACTGTTACGGCGATTACCATGACTACCGTATCTGCGCTCGACAACCATGTCCTACAAATATCACAAGTGGTAACCGATATACACACTTGAAAACATTTAAATAACATAAGTAAATGACAAAGTCAATTCATATTACTTCGCTTAAAGTCGAGTTTGAAGTAGCAACGTTATCGTTATGGAGATCTTTGATTTGATATGGTGATTACCGTGACTACCGTTCACGACGTAGCTTGCATCTGTTGTTAATGGGGTTACATTGAATTTTATAATGACACAAGTTGTTAATGTCATGTAAATCGTATTGTGTACGCTTCGTTAATCTACTGCTACATCTTATTAACATTTGTTGCGTGTGAAATAAGAGCTAAATGACAATTTCTTTGTATGTTTTACATGAATATCACAATGGAAATTAAAATTTATTTACAGTTTTATAACTTAAAATAAAATCACACTGTTGTACCCTTGATATTAAACACGCGAAATTGGCGTAACGAAAAGAGCTATAGCTACGTAAACGACATATTTGAAAAAGGTTTGACATTTTTTTGCAATATCAGATTTCTAAAACGACTCATTTTATTAAGACAACAAGATGATCTTATAACTTACTGTTAACTAGTTCACGGCGGATGGTCCAGCTGGTCAGCCTGGGGAGGATGTCCGGTCACGTGCGGTGGGGGTCTCGAGCAGCGTGATCGCACGTGTACAAATCCCCGTCCTGCGTTGTTCGGTGATAAATGCTTTGGCAATAACCATGAAGACAGGATTTGTGCCAGACAAAGCTGCACAGGTTTCTTTTCGATCATATAATTCATATGAACAAATCCAACGATGCAATGTTAATTAATTTTTGTAATGCATGTGCTCGCACAATGAAATGCATAACTCATAATAACATAATTTGAATGGTTGCACTTAATTTACTATTAGAATACGAAAGTAGGCTCAAACAGAAGTGTTTCCTGTTAAAAACTTTTCCTAGCATCTAACGTTACTGTACCTGGGATTGAAAAGGGCTACGAAACGGTAAGTGTTCAATGTGAGCTTTTGTGATGGCCCATTGTCCGTCGTCTATCGTCCGTGCGTCCGTGCATGCGTCCGTCAACAAATCCTTTAAACAACTTCTCTTCTGAAACCACTCATTGGATTTTGACCAAACTTCACAAAAATGATACCTGTGTGGTCCTCTACCAAAATTGTACCCGTTCCAGTTTGTTGCATAAGTAGGTCACGGGGTCAAATATAGGTTTTCAAAATGCAATTTTCAAAAATCTTCTTGTCTGAAACTGCAAGGCTCAGAGCTTTCATATTTGGTACATAGCATGATCTAGATGTCCTCTATCAAGGTTGTTAAAATTTTGCCCCTGAAGTCAAAATTTACCCCGCCCTGGGGTCACAATTTTACATTGAATTATATAAGGATAACATCAAACGACTTCTGATCTTGAACCGATTATGGGAATCTGACCAAACTCAACAGGAATGGTCCCTATGTGGTCCCCTACCAAAATTGTTCAAATAGTTCTGATAGGTTGCAAAAGTTGGTCGCGGGGTCACAAAATAAGTTTTTAAAATGCAATTTTTCAAAAATCTTGTCTGAAACTAAAAGTCCCAGAGCTTTCATATTTGGTATATAACACTATCATTATATCATTATTATCTAGAGGTCCTCTCCCAAAATTGTTCAAATGATGCCCCTGGGGTAAAAATAGATTCCGTCTGGGGTCACAAATTTACATTGAATTTTTTTTTGTAAAAATCTACTTGAGCTTTGATATTTGGTGTGCAACATTGGTGGTCCTCTGTAAATGGCTCCACTGTGACCTTTGACCTTTTCATCAGGTGAGCGACCCAGGGTGCTATGGGACCTCTTGTTTATTTTCATTACCAGTTTGACTTGTTATTTTGATTTGTTTAACAAATATATCATTCACTATCAAACTGCATTATCCTTTTAAAATGAAAATGCTCTATGGTTATGAACATACAAAATCTCCCCACCGTTTCGTACCGATTTTCAATCCCGGAAACAATAACGGAAGATGCTCGGGAACCTTTTTTTAACAGGAAACACCTGATTGATTGGAATGTAGTTCCTCAGTCTGAAAGTAGACCATACAAGCGCATGTCTATCGGTTTTTATAACACTCGGCATGTACCGTAGTGTATAATGCATGTATTATATTTTATTCATGTTGGTACGTTAAAGAAACTGTCATGAATGAATGACAAAAGACACATTTATTCCCGCCATTATAAGGCAAACAGGTCATTCACGGTCGCTTCTTATTTTATTTAAGCTAGGAAACCCTTTACAACATATAGGCCGGAAAATGACCACTTTCCCTGCTTATTGTTAATATGTTGTGTTTAGATATTTATTGAACAGGGTAATTTCAACTTCTGATATAACATAATGTTACAATAAAATATCTAGCTGTTTATATATCATTATTCATTGAAATGCACTATTGAAATCTTCTAACGCCCCTTTTATTTTATTGCCGATATATTCTATGAAAATTCTCAGAGTTATATTTAATTTAAAATATATACGTTCAATGCATTTAAAAGCATTTTCTTTTGAGAATTTACATTTGATGAACAAAACCCAATTTTTTCAATCACAAACGTTTGATTGTTTTTCGTGTGCACAAAAAAAAACTCAAAATAAAACACTTGTTCATTTTAAACAAAAGGTAATGAATGTTTAACACCAACCATTTTTGAGTTTTTAAACATATTTTTATCAATTTACGCTACCATTGGAACGTTTTTCACATCGTAAAAGTGTTCATCAAATATGCAAAAAAAATCAATTCATCAGCTATGCAGTGAGAAATTCAAGTATCATGTTTTCGTCAACTTCCTTTATTTTGGAGCCATTTTCCCATGCTTAAGTGCAAGTGGAGTCGCAAAGTATGTTTGCATGCCTATTCTTTGCACTTTCGAATTTGCAGACACTCTTGCATGATGTTTGTGTTTAAAATGTTCAATATGCAGCATATGTATTGTCTTAAATTGGACAAAACATTGTAGAATAATTATATAGTTACCAACATGTATTGCGTACTTTGGAATCACAAGAATAAACTACACTTGAGGAAACGTCGCAAGTTTGTGACGACATGATTAATAAACAAACATTCCCTGACATGACTGTGTTTGGGGAAAGACCTTTTTACAATGAATAGGATGCCATAAGAAATCTACCTAATATTCATTCATAAAAATAATTCAAGCAAACCCTAAAACGTATTTGTTTCAAATATTTTGCATGCATTTGTATGATGAGCTTCCTAAAAATACACTGCATGTGAACTTTGTTATACATATTTTCGACCAATTTTGTGATTTTTATATTTCCTTTTTCACTAGTAATCTGTGACATCTTAATTTGGAATGCTTTGATATTAGTTTATCCTACCATCAGGGCTGCATTAGTTGTATAAACTACCCATCGAATAAACTTAGCTTTATTCGACTGGTGTTGAATAAATCTCGCACGCACAATTCATTGGGTCAA
>Ga0224511_10003865_pt1 | contig 11046 bp, 7 predicted proteins | sample SF_May12_sed_USG_2_FD_169988 | JGI IMG/M metagenome (GOLD analysis project Ga0224511, IMG submission 169988) | Sediment microbial communities from San Francisco Bay, California, United States - SF_May12_sed_USGS_8_1 | ecosystem: Environmental > Aquatic > Marine > Sediment | place: USA...
GGATAGGATAGGATAGGATGGGATGGGATGGGATGGGATGGGATAGGATAGGATAATTTTATTTTACATGGATAAGTTAATAAGACCAGAGGTCTTTTTTACATCAAGGTCCAACACACTAATTCTATAACTCTATGAAACAGTCACAGCAGTTTAGGCTACAACACCAGGTGGACCAACACATTAGCCTAAACGACTGAAATCACGCGAAAAGTCAAAATTTGCATTTGCAACAAATCAAAAAAGGGGACGTTCAATGCGTTAGGGTGGGTTCGTTGTGTCGCATCAATTCATCGCATCAATTACCCCCCGAAATTGATGTGGAGGCTGTTCAGTAGTCATCGTATCAATAAATCTATTATCAAATCTAATACGGCTTAATAGATTTAATCTGAAGGCAGGCAAGTCTTTGTTCTATTTGCTGGTGGTTGCTTAAGAAAGCGTACTATATACTCACTGGGCACGGCCAATCAGTTTGTCAGTTTGAGTAGTACTAACCTTTATGAAGTTGGTTCAGTTAATAATCCCAATAGCAGCGCATATCCCAATGGCTAGACAGGTCCTTTTGTCACTGGAGAGACCGTTACTAGTGACTGACAACTACTGCTGAACATAGCCTACATGTCTCCCCGAGCAAACACGATAGCGAGTCAACATATTTTTTTCCCTATCACACAGTTAGCTTCGAGTCGTCTCATCCTGCTTTCAAGCAGACAACTCGGACGCGTATTTTCGGGCCATGTGGTTCGGGCAGTACGCGCATTGCCAGTGCATCAGTGATTAGCAGCAGAGCAACACACAGCGTACGTTAGCGTGTCGAATAACAACAATTTGCATGACCTTGGCAATCTGATAATTTTAAAAATTGTGGGCAGCGGATTGTTCTATTGAATTTCAATACTTGTGTGCAGTGAAACACCCCCAACTGAACTGCTTCCTCATTCAGTAGAAAGCCTTTTGACGTCAGAGTCTCAACCATATAAGAATGGTGTATGTATTATGCTGAATATTATTGGCCATATTTGGTTTGGGGATGAGAGGTACATGTTGCACAATATTACTGATCTATAATGATCACAAAATATGTGCATAGCCTGGTTTGTTTTTGGTGTAAGGCCAAGGCGATGATTGGATGGTAAATTGTATCCTTCGTGATGTAATGACCACAGGATAGGTGTTCGTAATAGGCTGCTTTAGAGTTGTGCATCCATGTACATGAGAGTGCACTGGGTTTACTAAGGCTCAAGGCATTAGTGATGATAAAGGGTTCTGTTACTCCTCAATGCCAAAAGTTTAAGGAACCCGCTATTTGCCTGGTGGTCATCGCATCATTCGCGTGTTGGTAAGGAACTTTTCTGCAGTTACAGGCACGTGGAACATCTGGGGGTCATGGAGCGCCTGCACAAAAACATGCGGTTCTGGCATCCGAATGCGTTCAAGGACATGTTCAAATGCCCATCAGTGTGATACTGGAGCTCCTACTGAAGAACAAGCCTGCAATCAGCAGACCTGTTCTGGTAAGCGCAATGAAAGAGAAAATTGTTTGCCCAAGATGATTGTTGATCTGGTACCACAATATTTAACCGTCCCCCATTTGAGCAAATCTCAAACTGAACCTCAGGTGGGAACACCCGATTGGTTTATGCTTTCTAGCATGTTGAACTTTCTCTGTCACTGACATTGCTGAAAAAATCAACCAGTCAAGCATTCCGATTGACTTAAAAAGGCTAGCATTTGAATAAACTAACCACGTTCGCTGTTAGTAAAGAGATTCTGCTGAGGAATAAGCATCCCACGATTTACACTTACATGTACAAGATTTTAGTCTGATGTTACATATGAAAGTCTCTAGTTGTAGAACCAGAGGCTCAATGGTCAAATTGGGACAACTGGGGCAGTTGTTCGCAAACGTGTGATGTAGGCATAACAATTAGACAAAGAACTTGTCTTTCTGGTGGATGTGTTGAATCAAGTACAGAGTCTCACCACTGCAATCTTGGAGCATGCTCAGGTGAGTTTAAATTTCATAGCAGATAAAGCAAGAGAGAGGGCAAGATGCTCAATAACCTAAGCAATGATAATACTGTGTAGGGCCTAACTGTATGTTGAATGAAATGTGCGACTCGGCTAGGAATTATCTAGTTACAACAGTGACATAAAGGAAAGGAATAACAACGAAGCCTGGAAGCCGGTCTATCCATGTCTCACTCGTGGAGTTGTCCTCACAGGCAATACTGGCTACAATCTGCACAGCTATGATCAATTCGCGCTCTGATTGCTCAATTAGGGGATTCCCAGGCTTACCTCATCAGCCCCTGGTTGAAGAGCCCTCAGACTGGTTACAAACATGTTTTTTTGAGTTTTCCTTGTGAATTTAACTCAATCGTTAGCCAGCTATGGTAATTACACACAGTCAGCCCGTTTTCTATGAGCTGACTCGTATTATGGTGGTACACTACTAAAAACCAAAATGACCCAACACAAAATCTGTAGTCATGCACTTGGGTCTTTAGGCTGGGATCCTAGCCTCTCTCCTGCCTCTTGTAGCGGGACATGGGTTTTCCCATTGGAGTGAATGGACCGTTTGTAGTCGATCTTCCTGCAGTAGGCCCAACCCGTCTAGCTTTCAGACAAGAAGTCGTACCTGCGTTAGGGCATGCGGACCTGGGGCTCGTCTAGAGTTTAGGAGATGCGTGCCTGACTGTGGATTTTCTACCCCCCAAGAACCAGAACCAGAACCGGAAGTTACTGTGACAGGTCTGTTGTGTTTTAGCATAGAGAATTAGCTGTGTTACAGTTTGCGGGTTTGGGTTTTCTCATATTTGTTCTAACGGACCTGCTAAGCATGAGGCTTATTGAAGCATTAAAACTTGCGTGGGATATATGTGAGAAGGTCACACTCACAACGGTACCCACGTGACCGAGATTCAAACCCAGATTCTTACAGTTGCAAGCTCACCTATCCCACTACTCTCTCATTGTGAAGTGTGAAAGATCGATGGGTTATCTGATAGTAGAATAAGTGCCACTTATGGAGCTATCTCTATCTCTAGAAAAGACACCTCTATGACATCAGCAATTGGTGGTAAGAATTATCAGCCACATTTAGTGTCGAAGTACCATAAATCATACTTCTGTAGTTCCCACTATCGTCAATGGAGGATGGGGCGAATGGACAATGTGGCTTGGATGTTTGGGAGGATCTTGTGATGGTCAGAGGTCACGAAGTAGGTCATGTGACTCTCCTGCACCTGCCAATGGGGGAGCTGCTTGCTCTGGCTCTTCAACTGAGACAGAAGATTGTTCTCAACTTTCGTCATGCTCACAGTCAGGTTAGCAATAGTTTTAATATCATGAGTTCCAAGTGAAAACTGCCCCCATTTTATTCCAGCCTTTGTTCTAAACGATTGTCTAGTGCGAGCAGCGTTGATAACTTGATTTGGATATTATGGATCAGCAATCAGTGCGCAGTATAAGCCTGACCCCACAGACATGCAGTCTGATAGAGTTTTGATGTTGACAAGGCGGAACAGTTTCAAAGGACTCGCTGTAAATTTTATGAAGAAAAAGACAATTCTGTAAATTGAGTGCACGGTAATATGGAGATGTGCGCTCTTTAACACAAAGGAAAGACAACCCATGATATAGTTGCAGGAATTGTTGCCTAGCTCAAGTGACGTCAAAAGCGAATTTGTTTACCTTGAGATTAGTGATTGTCTATCCATAGGTTAATATAGGTTAAAATTGCGATATTGCACAAAGGAGACCCACCATGGAGTCACTTTCTCAATGATTCACCCTGCCGTCATGAGCTACTCAGATCGAGGTACATGATGTCATCTTGTCTCCCCCTAGGTCCTCTGAGGTGTGGGTTTGAGTCTTCTGACTCGTGTTCGTGGATCAACAGAACTCCATCGGAAAGTGACTTCTTCTGGAAAGTTAACTCTGGGTCCACCCAAACTGGGCAAACTGGACCTCGATCAGCCATGACAGGTGAGTGAAAGTAGTGATACCTTTTTAGTGAGATCTCAATGGTCTTCACAAACAAAGAAGGCAGTTGCACCTCGAGGCCAAATGATTGCCTATAGGTGGTCTGATGCCATAGGTTTTGATCGGTGCAATAGGTTGTCAATGCATGGCCTTATGGGGAACTGGCTGTTAGAGAGCCAACTTGAACTGGCAATGGTTTAACCGAGGCGAGGTGGCATTCCTCACCAGGTTCATTTTTCCCTGTGTTAAATAGAGCACAAGTTGTCTTGAACCCAGGACATTCCGCACCAGTGACGAGCAAGCTAACCACTCAGCCGCAGCGACTCCTCAATCTGCTATCCCAGATCCGATTGGGATATATAATGCCCAATTAAAGACACATGATTATGCCGCATTTTATACGTAAGGCTCTGCTTTAAATCACCTTAAAATCAACTATCCAACCAGAAATACGATGGTGTCTGTTGGTGTTGGGAAACTTTGATACAAAATTTAGTGAAGCTTCAAGCCTGGACAGATTCAGCGTAGTGAAAGTTGACTAACCCCAAGCCACCTCTCTCACTCACCTAAACAGCTGGATACTGTCTGTCTGTTTGGACCCAGAATAACCATGTGGGGTATAGCAATCTGTGGTGTAGTGGATACCTACTGTGATGGTCATGTAACCTACCTACTGATGCCTTGCGAATTCCTAACCTGTTTATTGCTGCTCTAGGTAAACAAATGGACTTAGGTTGAGTGACCAACCCCCTCCCTTACTCACCCACCCACCCACCACTCAGAGCCAGTTATTCAGTCTTGTAGCCGGTGCTTCACACTAAATCAACTGGTGTCCTGGAAGAGTGAAGCTGGCCATGGCCATATTGTGCATAGCCAGCTTTTACTATGCCAACCCTGGCCACTTTGCACCTTTGTTGGTATAGCCGGAATAACGACTGACATCAGGCATTTATTCATTTCAGGTAGCAAGTATCTATTCGCTGAGGCCAGGAGACAAAGACCAGGAAGAGTTGCCATGATAGTTCTATCAGACATACCAGGTAGGATTGACACTGATGAAGAAATGCCTGCTGGGTCAAAATGCATGTGATACACATGTGTCCCGGAGCCACTTTAAGCCAATATGATGATGATAATAAATTCCAAAATCTTTGTTGTTTTCCTAGTCCAATCTTTTAAATCTTTTGTAACCATTGCCATGTTGTCTATCCAGACGACAGAAATTGCCAATGTACCGAACTAAACTAACCGCATTGCTATGAATATATAAATCGGCAAATGCCAACCTCTAGGTCAAGCAAATTGACTCGCTTGTGACATCACAAAGAGACATAAACTACGCAGAAACTATTACAATGCTATCACGAGTTCCTTTTGTTTATGCTCAAGAGCAAACAACTCCACCTTAGCATCCATTCAATTTCCGGAGTCGTCTACCTTTGCTATAAAACTTGCAGCACGCCCAATGAAACCATTCTATTTTGATTATGTCACAACTTAATGAGGCTGTCTGCCAGGTCAGTCTTGTACTACGGACTGATTGCCAATCCATATATACCCATACCAATGACTAGCTGCTCGTCATAATGACACAACTTCCTGTTTTAGGCGCAGTTAGCTGTATGAGGTTTGCCTACCATATGTTTGGTAGTGGAATCGGCACATTATCTGTTTACCAATCAACTGATCATAGTTATCCTGGCTCACAACAGAGATGGACAGAAAGGGGCAACAAGGGTAATGTCTGGAGAACTGCCATGGTACAGATAGACTTTGGAGTCGTCTCCACGGGAACTGTCACTGAGGTAGGAAAGTGCCATAGGCGAAATAGAAGACAAGTTGATACGCTTAAGCTTTAAACTGAAAGCTTGCCGAGGTTTGCCAGCTTGCTATCCAGGGGTCATAGGCGTGTGGGCCCTGGATAGTTGCAGCCTTTATAAAGATCAAGCCAACATATAGCTAATAGCCAAACTTTCACAATATAGCAATATGCAGTTCAATTGTATACTAATGTACCCAGTGCATCAGCTATAGCTGGCATTTTATTGGCAAATAGTTGTCAGCAGCAACTATGCATCCTCTCAAATTGTTGAAAACTATCAAAGAAGTATCTGTGGCACTGTTTCAGTGACAGACATGATGGTTTTATTTTGGGTGGCAGAAGGGTTAGCCAAATAGATTGAAATAGTATAAACAGTGAAATGATACCGCACATTTTTGATATGACATGCCTTATTTTGGTATTGTCTTGTAGGTTGTAATTCAGTATACCCGTGGTAGAAATGCTCGTGGGGACGTCGCGTTGGATGATATCTCCTTCACACCAGGGCGTTGTTGATAACTCTAGTCGTACCCATATAGACGTACTATATGTTTATAATTGTACTCATAGAGTGATATTATATGTCTATAATTGTACCCATATAGATGTTTTATTATGTCTATAACTGTACCCATGTGAGTATACTATACTCTTATGGTCATATCAGTACACATACTTATGTAATCTACCAGTGAGCTACATACATTTTGGTAAACATGATGCAAAGTGGCAAGCTTCTTATTTGCTTTTGCTTTTGTTACTCCTATCATTGATTCTCACCAAGCAAGACCACATGTTCACTGTTCAGCTATTTGACTTTTCACATACAGCTATATGACAATGTACACAAAATAAAAATGTCCACACAATTTAAGTGTTAAAGGCTTGTTCATTATTAAGTCTTTTAATTGACAGTTAGCCCTATATCTTCCCCACATCCTACAACCGTATAGCAGGAATAAACTTGAACAACAAACCAGTCAACCAGGCAGACAGCCAAGCCATCTACCAAGCAAGCAATCAGTCAATCAATCAATTTAGTACTCAAACAAAGAAATCACTCATCACTCAGTCAATCAATCAATCAGAGAAAGGATGTACTAGAGAGATGAGATCAGAAGACAGCTGATCATGTGTATGTTCGAGTTAGATCGCCTTTTGTTTATCAGTCACTTTCCCAGCTTTCTCAATTAGCTTCTTTTTTATCCGACCCGAAATGTTTCTGATGTTTTCTTCCATCTTCATATCCCAAGGTTTGTGTGGAAGAGGCGGTGGCATTATGTCAAAACTACAATCGGTCATAGCCGGTTCTTCGTACAAACTCGCGATGGTCTCAATGGTTGATTCTCTGGTCAATTTATTTTTACGGATGGAAGAGTAGCTTACCGACTTTTCGTCAGTGGTTGATTTATGCATAGAACAGTTACGGCGAATGTTAACACTACTGTGATGTTGACTGCCATTAGTACGAAATTCGGGTTTGTATGCGATTTCGTCTGGTAGTATTGTACCAGATTTACTCAGTCTATATATGGCCGCTTCTGGTTTGCGAAACTTTCCAAACCAAAACTGACAATAATCGTTTTCTTCATTATCTGCCATAAGAACTGTACAAAGGTGATGATCTATATTCGGAGACAACTGGCTGTTATTCATTGACGCTTCTCCATGCTGTACAGCTGGCTCCCTTAGTGCAATGGGCTTCTCTCCCTTTTTCACTTGAGGTCGAGCCCGGACATAATTGACGGGCCACACAAGACCAATAAATGGTTGATCATTTTTATAGATTAACCTTGGTTCAGATAGTCTTGGTAATTTGTAAAGCTGAGTCTTTCCCCTCAATGTTAAGGCCCGAGTAGGTGTTCGGTCAACTTTCGCCATATATTTACGCCGACTTCCGAGTTTAAGGAATATTGATGCCACACTGATCCTCAGGGCATGGTATTTCTGGGCTCTGAGGAGTGGTACGAGTTCTTCACTTAACTGCACATTCTTAGTCGGTCTACCTATGAGAATGCGATTTTCATTCCTCTGCGCCATTTTGGATGGTGGAAGCATTTTTCCATCCTGGAAAACATACAAAAGTTTTCCAATTCCTGATTGACAATATTCCCTATTGAGTGACCAAAGGCCTGTGCATCTACTAATGCGATTACGCCCCAGAAGTGAGGATAACAGGTCACGGCTGTCTTGAATTAGGATAATATACCATTTTAGACCTCACCAAACTCGATACCAACAGTACCAAGCAAACATCATACTCGACTTGAAAGCTATGACAATACTCAAACAAATACGAAAACGAAATGCACAATTTTATCCCAACCAGACGCATATAGTGCCATTCATCAAGCTTCTAATTCAAAACATAACGTGCCTGGGCCTTAAGGTGTCTTTTGGGTAATGGTGTATATTGTAGTGATTAATGCAGGAACGCTTTTGATAGCAGAATAGCTCAATGGTAGATGTTTGGACTTGCAAGCATGAGAACCTGGGTTCCAATACCGATCATAGCAGGCTTTTGTTGGACGCGTGAGCTCCAGCAAAATAATCCTAGCTTAAAACAAAAATAACCCTGGCCATGAGGTGGAGTATTTATACTGACCCGCTAGTGGTGCTCTATGTTACGCCGCAATCGGTGAAAAACAAGCGTCTAACATGGCAGCTTCACCGTAGCGGTAAAACTTGAAATAAAATAAGCCACATGTGAATGGAGACCATCTTCGACTTGTGGATCATTTCAAAAGAAAAGCTCTAACTTAATATCATCATCTGTATAAAAAAAACTGTTCTACCTAGTCCTATTGGGACCTCACAATATGTGTGGACATCAAGAAGAAAGGCTAAAATCTAACCATGGATAGAAAATGGCTAAAGAAATCTTTTGGATCTAACTCACTGCAGATGCTAGCTTCTCACTTCGTTTGGGAGGCACATCTGCATTTGTAGACAGCTGTATATGTTTTATCCAGTCGGATATGCTTACTGTGGTTTCTGAAATGGACACGAATGTAAGAATGTAACCTTATGCAACTTCACATCAACAGCAATCTTTCTGAAGATATTAGCCATTCTACTTACACCACGGGTGAAGAATTACATGTACAGATTGTGATCTATAGTTTTGATTCAGCATTTGACTACTGCCAACATTCGCCTAGACATTACCCTCCCCTAGAGCAAGAGAGTAGGATAACTCAACGTGTTAGCTATTAATGATTTCAATCTAATCTGGTGACACATACACCCATAGAGAAAGCACACCTTGTGGCCTGTCTTGTTTTCATGGCTGAAACACATTGGTAAGACCAAAGGATATCTCAGGTTGGTAAAAATGAATACTGTAGATGGCCATGCCTATAAACACACATCCAATTACAGCGCATAGCCATTTACATTGTTGCTCCTAGTAGCCCTAATACAGAGCCCTCATTGAAGGGCTCTATACAGAGGCCTCGTTGAAGAGATCTGGCTATATTTCCAAGTTTTGTAAAACTATTAAAAGAACACCAGTGTTCTTTGATATCAATGCTTTTATTATCGGCTTTGTTTATGCATTCATTGTTTAACCCCCGCTGCCGCTGTACCGATTTTCAGTCATTGTTTTGAAGCATACTTAAAACAAGATACATATCTTTTTGGTTTACATGCATGCATCACTATGCTAATGGTTTGTTTTCAGGATGGTCCATGGCTAGCCCGATAGAGTTGGTACTTTATGGGTGGGGTTCCTTTAATTCAACGTCCCGATCTGAATCTGACGAGGGAAAAAGCACACAATGATGCACAGACTTGGGATAGAGTCCGGGTCACCTGGTCTAAAGCCAAAAGCCAAATGCCACTAACCCACCGCTTTTCCTTCATTCAAAGCAGCTTTCCCGTGATCTACGTCCCTTGTCTCTACTTATCCATGGATTGCTTGTACTCACTAATTCCAAAAGAGAGAGGATCTTTAAGACCTTTTGTGGCTTTCTGACTGGGTGGGCTGCTCGGTTTTTCTTTGCTTTGCTCTGATTCGTCCGAGGATTCCATCTTTAAAACAGCAGGTTGACCAGATTCTTGTTTTTGTTTCAAACCCAGGTCTTCATGATTGCAAATCCAACATTTTACCATAGAACTATCTCGCTATCCTTTGACACGGTAACTCCAAGGTTTATACGTCTAGGGAGTCTGTACGACAAACCTTCCCATCTCTCAAGTTAGCCCTTAGTCGTTTCCATAGAAGGGTAAAGCTGACACATTCTATGATTGGCTTTTGAATGGAAGCTTGTCGGGAAAGGGTTTTAAACTCAGGTCTCAGGTCTTTAGCCCCGGATATATATCAAACAGCAGGTAGCGAAGCTATGATATTGAATGCGATTTTAGAGCGATTAATCCCAAAACAAGAAAAATGTTATAATTTGATACATGGTTTACCCTGTATCATATCGTATCGTAACATATCGTATCGTATCGTATCATATCGTATCGAATTACAGTACAATAAAAGGCGGCACGGATAGGAACAAAGGGCGGCATAATTAGGAACAAATGGCTACATGGGGGAAACAAGAGTGGCAATGCAATCAATTTGTGCAAATGAAAACAGCCCCAGCAACGACGTCATGTATTACATGTAGTAGGGCAGTGGAGTATACAGTGTAGTACTACATATACACGTAGTGTGTAAAAGTACCCCTGGTACCAGTGGTGTTTTGGTAGTTTCGGAACTAGGTGGGAAGATCATTTCGTTCAAATTACTGTAGCAGAGGCTGGCCATTGACAACCCATCCAATGGTATGTAGTCTTTTTTAACAGAGTAGAAAATACTTGCACTAAATGTCACAAAAGACTCATATTTTACAATGCCAATGCACTGCACTAGTTGTCAGAGTGTCTATGGGGGGCGGAAGCTGGGAGCATTTCTGCTTTTCAGATGGTGAAATGCGCATAGTTTTAATACTCAGCACTATCTGTTGAATCCAATTTATGTACACTTTTATATACATTTAACATTTTAGTACCCCTGACATGACAATTGACAACTAAGTTGGAAAATACCCTCTGGATTTTACTAAAACAGAACTAGGGGGAAAGATACCACTTGCCAAAACCCCAGTGGCTAGTACCAAAATAAAATAAAAATTAAGTATGCACATTTTCTGTACCTGGTGCTCACAGCACAGCACAGCACAGCACAGCACAGCACAGCACAGCACAGCACAGCACAGCACAGCACAGCACAGCACAGCACA
>Ga0224511_10003866_pt1 | contig 11046 bp, 10 predicted proteins | sample SF_May12_sed_USG_2_FD_169988 | JGI IMG/M metagenome (GOLD analysis project Ga0224511, IMG submission 169988) | Sediment microbial communities from San Francisco Bay, California, United States - SF_May12_sed_USGS_8_1 | ecosystem: Environmental > Aquatic > Marine > Sediment | place: USA...
GCTTAACATACATACAGGAAGTGTATACGAATTGGCACAGATTTATAATGTGAAAAACCTGCGCTAAGTCAGCCATATGCATCGAATTAAATGCACCTGTGTTAAATTTCATCATAGCGTGGGGAGATCACTGGTTATGACACACGCTAGTAAAAATACAAAATACCTCTCCTGCCTATGCACCGATGAGATTCTAAGCTGCAACGCACAGTATAATTCTAACCTTGGAGGTTTTTTCAACTAGTCGGCACTTGGCTATCCAATAACAGACCTCCTAAGTCTGAGGCCTGTTGGAGCGGTAGGAGCTAAGATAAATGTCGCATGGTCCTCACGGTTGCGAGTCCAGTGTTTTTACCACTGAGCTATTCCTAAGTTCCTAACTGAGTCTAACTAAATTTGGATTTCCTAGAGCGAATTCACCAACTGCTCAACAATAATCGTGGAACCACCTATTTTGATAACATCACAGAACGATAATTTTGCTCATGAAATTAAAGGCTCTTGATACAATCCTATATTGAGTTTTACTGTTGAATTCAGTCTAGTGATCCCGCGGACAATGTATTGGCAGTATCGGAAATGTGAGTGAAAATAGGAGTTGCGTTTTCTTTACTGTGACCTTAAAGGAGCAGACAACTCCAAATTTAAATATTACCCACATCACACTTACCGGTCTTGGCCACGGATTCTTATAATGAATTGCTAAAAAGAGAAAGTCATAGTTTATACATATGCGTATGCTTACGTTGCCATTGGTCAGTTTTTATAGGGTCCAGAGAACCTTTGACACATAAGGGGTCATAGTGAACAGAACATTTGGCTGGAGACTGTCACCCAAAGCATCTGCTCTGAGTGGAACTCTTCACAGAATTTCTAGCATCTGCTGCCTCGCTTACATGTCAGGAAAACGTCAAACCATATTCAAGAAATGTCCATAGCTGGCAGCAGGGTAGCTCACTAGTAAAAGCGCTGAGCCCAAGATCAAAAGATCATTGGTTTAAGTACTAGTCATGCTGAGTGCCCGCTATGAAAATGAGCTCCTCACATATATATCCTAGCTTTTACCGTTCCAGCAAGCCTCAAAGGTTTCGTTAACTAGGATGGCCCTCTGCCCGAGTAGAAAAGTAAATCAAGAAACCTAAAGTAGCTGGAACCCATACTTCTAACACAGTCTAGCATGATCAAGGCACCAAGGACCAAGGATCCCACTCCAGATACTCCTCCCAATGAACTTTCCCTATTTAGATGTGAATATATACAGATAGTCAATCGCCAATCTCATGGTCAACCAAACTCGTTCGCTTGTAACATCTTAAATAGATGTAAGCTACACACCGATTGCTACAATTGTACGTCGAATTGTCTAGCGTATATTCAATTTACGGAGTCATTTACCCTTTTTATAAAATTTACAGCGACCCCAATGATGTGACATTACAATTCAATGAAACTGTCCACGGTGTCAGCCTGGTACAATAGACTGATATCTGTCCATACATTCACATCAATGGCTACCTCCTGGTCCACAAAGTTCTATTTACCGATTTCTAGACGGCTCTCTGCCTCCTTCACACATTCCTGTATGGCTGTTGGTTCTGTAAGCTGCAATCATAGAAAGTAACCATTACACTAAGAGTTATTCTCGCCATGGAGTCATCCTTCTCATAGATGTGTGTAGGGGAGGATAACTCTGTACTGTGAAAACCCAATTCAAACATCGAGAATATTTAAACTAAATTCATGGTTTCTGTATGCCGTATGATACCGTGGGGATCAGATACTAGTAGTGTTTATTCCTCTTTATTGGCAAAATTTTGTGCCAACAACGATATAACAGAGGTGGAGTGCCACTCCTCTTCCTCGCTGCCTTTGTGCTCTAACCACTTAGCCGTGGCATCTACTGACCCCATAATCCAGTTGCCGAGTCCCGCAGAGTCTATCCTAATCATAGACATCTTTTAATCAATGCAACATCCGTCAAACTTGACCAAGCAATTATAACATGCATAAAGTTAGGGGAGATAACTCTTAAAACAGGGGAACATGCCAGCCCTTTTTCAAATAAAATGAAATGCTAAACTTTGCTTTCGGTGAGTTTTGCAAGATAGAGCCGGAGAAGTGTCTCAGAAACACGCTCCTACATGATTGTGGATGGGTTTAATGCTTTATAAGGACAATAAATTGAACGATGCAAGTTTTTGCAGACAATCACATCTACCAACCTGCTTACACAAGAGAAATCAACTTATTAATCAGCGGAGCAAGCACGGGGAAGAGGACCTGTGGAACTCTCCAGTTAGACATCAAGATGATATTATTATCATGCCATGAAATTGAATCACCTGTTGATTCTGCTTGAAGAGTTGTCTTGCCTCTTTAATAATATACGAGCGTTCCTTTTCGTTGTCGGCTGGGGTCAAGGACTGCCAAGACTTTCCCAAGCGAAGTATCTTCTTATATAGACTAAGCACTCTGGATCGAGTAGCCACCGCCATCTAGCTGTGTGTTACCTAGAAAGGGTAGGCACTGTTGGGTATGTACATATATATGCATCTTTAGATACACGCATGTATGCACTTTTATTGTGTCAAGCTTGACCAATACGAAATGGTTTTCTGCTGGTACGATATAAACAAAATATAGATAGATAAATTCAGTTTCAGGAGAAAAAGGAAGGGATCACAGTTAGCTGTTTATTTTTAGGGTTTGAATAGCCATAGCCCTGAAACAATGGAAACAATCTGTCGAATTGTTATCTGCAGGCGTATATTATTTCTGTACGAAATGCACACTGATAACTAACGGTAGTGGTTACCATGATTTCAGATAAGATTGAGTTGAGGTAACTCGTGGACCCCGCAGGCAAAAGAAATAGAGGTAGGCCAAAAAGTAGATCGGCAGGGGATCCAGTAAAGCTTGGCAGGAACAACTGCCATCAAGTGGCACAAGATACAGCGCAGAGGGAGGCAATAAAATGTGAACGGCTGATAATGATGATGAACTTATGCTTTATCGATATATTGAAGAGAGTCTGTGCGTGTATATTGATATTGTTCATTGAAACTGGTGTCACGGAACACGACACATTTTTACCAGTTAAATAGCAAAAGTTCAAGATGACAAAAAGTGATTATTCTTTAGAAAAACAGAAATATAAAACCAACTTGGTGGTCCAAGTCTAAAGGTATTTCGAATTCAGCCAGTTCTTATCACTGACAACTTCAAGCTGAAGAGGTTCTCTTCATATGAAAAGAGACCAGGGCCTCCTAGTCACCATTACCTAAAAAGGTAAAGGTTGCCCTTTAGGCAATGGTCGTGAGGACAAGTGGCTCTAAGAGAGCCAACCTTTAGTGGGAACTGTGTGACATAGGTGAGGTGCCACTTCTCCTCAGTGCTGCCATCACCTTCCCCAAGTCCGAACTGAGCAGGGTGCCCATCAGTTGTTGGCTGAATAACCCAGAACTTTCAGGTGCAGTGGCGAGCATTCTAACCACTTAGCCTCTCTGCTTGGTATCTACACACATCATATTTGAATTGGGACATAAAATCAAGTAGGCCCACCATTCACTCACAAAGTCAGCCTTCTCCGTGGACCATACTGGCCACAAATCCTTGGTTTAGTAGAAAAATTAGCCACATAAAAAAGCAGACAATCCTATCTTATCTAACTACCAGCCATGCCAGCATCGCTTATCGCAAGCAACTACCCCCCTCAAGGAACAGTGGGCACCATTGGCAGTGTGTGGCAAGGGAGCACCCCTTCGAAGGAAACTACGGGGCCAGCACAAACTAACACGCAAAGCGAAACTATGAAAACGAACTGTCGGAAATGGCAAACGGCGCACACGCGGCCTTTGCTTGAGCCCGCAGGCTTTAGCCAATTGGTTCTAGTCCTTGACCTCTAACTCAGACTGTTGTTACCATCGGCTGTCAGTAGCAACGGTGCTGCGTCCCTACAGCTATCAACGACCTCTAGCGGAGAAGGCCGCTGGCTGAATTTGCAAATTCAGCACTCGCGAAGAACTTTTTACGCAAACATCGCAACAACCGCTGGCTGGCTCACTCCGGTGTTGGACCTACTTCGAGCAAGCAGGCATTAACGACACACCAACTTTACGCCGTGATGCGCGAGATCTAACCGCTCGCGTGCAACCCCAGGTGTAGCGTAGTCTGTTTTCCCAGCCACTTCGCACATCGGACATTGGGGCACGCGCCCCTGTAGTCAGGTACGTCTCGCGAAAGGCTTAGCATGGGCTGGTTTTGACACCCCTGTAGAACTAGACCCCTTCTCAGAAACCAACTCCGTTACGTTTCCTTCGAAGGGATGATCATCTAAATACATTGTCAATCCTGTTACTGGTATAATGTGGATTAAACATATGAGTTTGACCGAGTTCATTCATACACAAGGTTTCAGGTGATACGGCAACCATGTCAGAACACATCAGGTGTGAAACATAATCTGACAACCTGCCAGTCACTGGATCACCTCTTATGCAGACCAGACAATCCAAGATTGCCACCAATGATTTTGGAGTCATTTTTCAGCTGTTTTGGTTAACCTACCCTGCATAACCCCTACCCCTGTAACTTATTTAACATTAGCTGTTCACTTTAGTTTCCATCAGTGGGGCCAGAGGTTGACATTGAGAATGACCTATCAATCACTTGAATCCAGCGCAAAAATACAATTTGATTTTAATTTGGCAGTTGACTTCAGTCGTCAGTTTTGATTCCAGTGAGTTAGTTACTTAGTAACTGTAAGTTAGTGAGTGTAGTCAATTCAATTTCAATGCAACTGGGTAACAATCCATTAATGTATTGTACGTAAGTGTAACTCACTAACAGTAACGAGTAAGTGAGTAACACTAACAGTAACTCACTGCAACGTGCAACTGCAAGCACTACACTCAGTCTCACTCTCAGGCTCTAACTCTAGTCTAGTCTAAGTAAGTCTAACTTCTAAGTAGTGCCGAAGGATCGTTCTGCCTTCTAAATCTAAAATAATACATTCAATTTTAAGTGTTGGTCGTGATTAGTGATATTAATTAATATTTCACCACTGCCCACGTTACACTCTTCTCTTGTCAAGCCCATCAAGGTCTGGACTTGAGTTGAGGGTTGTGATTGTAAGAATCTGCACGGTGACGAAACGGAAATCAGTACGACTATGACTATGAGTATCATTCAGTATGCTATGGACTATCACTATGACTATGAGTATGACTCATTGACTGAGTAGTGAGTATCATAACCATGTGTATTGTGTACTCACTGTACTGTAGTGTATGACTATGAGTATGAGTATCAATTCAATGCCATTCTGTACAACTTAGTACTTACTTACTGTTGGTATTACTCTGTTATCGTGTAGGCCGTTTAAATTGAATACTGACGCAGGATAATATAATTCAAAATAGAGACGAGTCGTGATTTAAATGTAGAAATAAATGTGGCACAAACTGACCAGGTGGAAAGAAAGAGAAGAATTCCCACAGAAATAGGTCAGGGCCAAGACCTGGCCTGATTAATTGCTCGCTCATTGGGTCGGGATCGTGTTTTCCAAAACCGAAACTACGAGTGGTTTCGATTTTGTTTTGAAGTTATTTGGTGTAAGTTTCCGCTCCGGTGTTACCAACAAACCTCAAAAGTATGCTTATTGTTCCAGATTCTAATTTTTCATCCTTCAAATAGATCAACTCGTGCCATTTCTGTCCCAAAAAGCTAAAATAAAGCGGAAAAGACGGATTTAAGATGCTCCCGCCAAAAGTCGAAAACGAGGCCATTTGATTGACATCTCCGAGGAAACGAGCACTGGCTGATTTATGAAAGCGACGTTTGCTCCGCCATTTTGATTTAGCGAATCATCATCGTGTTGTTGTTATGGTTGATTTCTGAACAGTTGGATCATTAATTGACCGTTTCTTCGTGTACACTACGGGAAAAGATACCACCAGGTAGATTAAACACTCCGGTATTACTTGGACTACTGCAAGAGGAACATTACTTCTGGAAAATTCTACAAACTGCGAGCCAAAGTTGCGAGGTTTCAATCGCGCGCCAATTCTCCAGTGGAATTGAATAGATCGACCAGCTCGTGGATTTGTTATTGAACTTTGAACATCGGAAAATAACTCTCGGTGAGTGTTCTTTTTGCGCCCCTCTAACCCCACATCTCTCTTTGGTAAACATAAAGCATCTAGTTGTTTGTGTCTTGGTCGTAGGTTGGCGTGATATTCCCTTCAGCTTCAGAGTGGACTTGTCTGCTTTTCAATTGATTGAATTCCCAAATTCAGTTGGTTTGGTCTGGACCATCTGATCTGGATTTTGAAAAAAACGAACCAATGAATTCCTCGAACTACTAGTACTAGTAGTATCCTCCTGCTGTCAAGTCGAGTGGGTCGTTTGCAACTGGAACGTGGTCGATCAAGACCTCCACTCCAGTCACTAGACTAGTGTGACTGATTTGCCAAGTTCGCATTACCGATCTCAGCCTGGTACCCACCAACATCGTGAATCATCATAGCCTCTAAGTCTAACCTAGTCGTAGAACTAGACTAGTCTGAATTCTGAAACCTCTGATTTTGAATTCAAGTTCCGGTGAGTTAAATTGAATACTCACCCATTGGCCGGGGAGTCTCGCATGCTGACCATGCTGATGCTTGGGCGTTTACAACTAAAAACTAAGCAAAGATGATGGGGTGGGTTACCTACTAATACTATCACAAACTACCACTTGAGCAGACAGAAGCAGCAACTGTTCGCCAGATTGTGATTTTGCTGTTCCCTGCGATATAAGTTGAATCACATAAAATAAATATATCTCTTGTCATTCACCACCTGATGAACCAGCATTATCTGTTCCATGTTCTAGGCCGAACTTTCATTTGTCACTAGCATTCCATATCCCTTGTTTAAACCATTGAGTGCTGGCATCAGCCACTGCATAATCAGTTTTCATTCATCAAAAATGCTTTCTCTGGTTTTTCTCTGTTCTCATTATATTTGGCTTTGGGTGATTGCTCATTCCTCGAGTTTACATTCATAATGGCTTCTGAAAAGGTGATCAAAGGTTAAACAATGTAAGTGCAGTGTAGACTGCATGTAGTACCACTCAGCTGAGAGCTAATCAAGACAGAATCACATGACATTGTTTTGTGCCATTGATTGGTGCAAATGAACCTTAGCACTTGACATTCCAATCGGATAGAATGTCCACATTCATAAGAACGATTGACAGTACACTAGCCTATCCCAATAGATTAAAGAGCAGTGATGCTGTCTGTATCGAAACTCTAGGGGCTGGGCTTGCTACAGTTGATGCCACTACTGTGCCACTTATTAGTGAGTTAATCTGTGATTCATCCGAGGAGCGCTTATTATGAATCATTCAAACCAATGATACATCCATGCTGATGGTTCTAAAATTGAATGGCAGCATCCGTTGTTGGTACTTTGATAGTTGAAGGGAAGTCTACTACTAGTGTTATACATATCAATCGTATGGCCTGAGCTTCTACTGGCCAGCCCCCTAGCGTTATCACCTCACTCTTCATAGACACAATAGGACTGAATCTGGTAACACATCCCGCAGACACACATGCATATTCGCCTTGGCAGAAATGTCATTCAATGTTATTTTGATCAGTGTCCTCTCATCGCATCTGCCGTACTCGATATTGTCGTCATAGTGTTGTCGTCCCACCGCTTATCACGCGTATGTCCGCCATTGCAGATGCGTCGGAGCCTCTGAGGAGAAGACTCCCAATGGCTGGACTCCACAACGCCAGCGCATCCTTGCGGGCTCAGTACCGCGACCCGACGACAGCGCCCACCCGAAAACTCAGTGTTGATCTTATAAAGACTTATAAACAGATAAATGAGGTGAGCACTGTTTGGCCAACGTTGACTCGTGTGTTTGTACTAACCGACCATTCTTCCTCTGTCCTTTTGCCGAGGACAAGACATTCACATCTAAGGAAGACTGCCGTGCCCCGCGAACCCATGGCTCCCAGCAGGCAAATCCAGCTGTCTGCTCGTCTGTGGGCTATCCCTGGGGGTTTTTATGCCATCTTGACATGTCAGCAATTAGCTTGATTAATCCCGAGTACAATCATTCCTCGGTAGTCCTAGTAATGTTTTGACTGCTCTCTTTGACTCGGTCGATGTAATTAGCGATAGGAACGCCAGCAAATCCAAAATAATCCCACTCTACAAATAACTTCAATAGCCCCGACGAGTGACAACGGATCAACCAGCAACTGCGAGTAAGAGCTGTAACCACTACAGTAGGGATAACTAGTCAGCTAAACTAACCAGTCAGACAGTGGCTAGCAGTCGATTGTGTAAACATTGTCTGGTGACATTGATCAGCTGCTGTGGCTGCTTGTATTCAGTGTTGCATTCCTGAATGAAGCCAGGCAGCGAAACTTGTAATGCAAACACCTGATTATAGAGAGGCCAACTGTATGGCAGTCATGAGAGTTCTCTTCTGAGCTTCTCTGGAAGTTTTTATGCGATGTTTATTCCCAATAAGTTACAAGCCTCAAAAGAATGCATCTCAATAATATAACTGACTGCAGCCGTTTATCAGGCCATTCACTGTTTTGTGAAGTTCTCGCCCTGACTTGCATAACCAGTGCTGTCATATCAACTCAGAGAGCTGTCAGTGAGAAATGATAACATTCAGCGTGTCAGGCCCACATTACATGGTGTGATGAAAGACGGGGCCCACTACCACTACCGGTGGTCAGATAGGCCCAGTCCCAACAGCTGCTATTTCACAGTGTCTTGTCAACCATTGTAGGTGTATTACGCTAAGAAGAAGAGACGGGCTCAGCAGCAACAGGGGGATGATTCAAGTAGCCATCATAAGAAGGAGCGGCGTCTGTATAATGAGGGTTACGATGATGAAAACTATGACTACATAGTGAAACCGGGCGAGAAGTGGATGGACAGATACGAAGTCGATTCGTTACTCGGCAAAGGCTCTTTCGGCCAGGTAACTGAGTGATGGTTCTCGCTAATATACCCCCTTTTTGTAATCCGAAGCTGGTTAGTCGTGCCCCCTGTGGTGTAATTGTTATCTTCCTGGCTTGAGGTTTTTCTGAATGGAGCGTCTATGTGCAATAGGTCAGAAATCACATGGTGGCGCTTATCTCCTACCAAGTGGCTCGCTAGCGACCCTATTGGCCAGTCCACTGCCTACATGTAAACATTGCGTACAGCATCGGAATGCGATAACCAAACAGAGATAATGACGGGTCTGGCATAAGCACTGGCCAGTGTGACTGGCTCGGTGGATTTCTCAATGGGCCAGGTGAATGAATCAGTCGCATACCTGCCTGAAGCTTAGCATTCATTCATCTCTATCTCCCCTATCATTTACATTCTGACAGAATGACAACCGTGCGCACGCCACGCCTGACTTGACTAGATTTATGTCCTTTAAATACCTCGCTTCAACTTTCTACTCCTTGGATTTTTAGGTGGTAAAAGCGTTCGACTTGGAGGAACAGGAGTACGTGGCAATAAAAATAATCAAGAACAAAAAGCCGTTTCTCAATCAGGCGCAGATCGAAGTCAAGTTGCTAGAGCTCATGAACCGTAATGATCAAGAGAACAAGTACTACATAGGTACGTACGGCCCTTCATGTCTCTCTTAACGCTGGTGACCGTATTAGACGATAGAATTGACAATTCAGTCTTCGTTTTTTGTTGTATGGCAGAATCACCGTTTTGGTGATGTTGCCGAGTTAGATACTGTTACTGCTTGATATGAAGCACCACATACTGATCAGTCCCTGTTTTTTGTGTATTGTCGGTTGATTTAAAGGCCTCGTTTTTGCAGTCAAGTTGAAACGGAACTTCATGTTTCGGAGTCATCTGTGCCTCGTGTTCGAGCTTCTCTCGTATAATCTGTACGATTTGCTGAGGAACACTAACTTCAGGGGTGTCTCTCTCAATCTGACGCGGAAGTTTGCCCAGCAGCTCTGTACCGCGCTGCTATTTCTCGCCACTCCAGAGCTCAGTATCATTCACTGCGATCTGAAGCCGGAAAATATTCTGCTCTGCAACCCGAAACGCAGCGCCATAAAAATTGTTGACTTCGGCAGCTCGTGTCAGCTCGGACATCGGGTAAGCACCATCGCCCTCTCAATGGCGTTTAGAATGTAGTTCCTGTCCCCTCTGACTAACACCGTACACGCATAGCACCTGTCCTGCCTCGGAGCATGGATCTAACCCGAGTTTGAGTGTTGTTATTTAGCCAGACAGGATAATTGATTCAGTCAGATAGTTTCAAGTTGCTAATCGGCTGATTATACTGACTGATAGTGCGCATTCAGTCTACAAACGGCAGCCTCGGCTAATTACGGGCTGACCGCTGGCCCGCCTAGCGCGCGTGGCTCTCATCATTCTAACGAGCGCAGACTGCGTACTTCAAAAGAATTATGGGTGCAGCCTTGATAAGAAGGTCGATGTCATTCAAGTGGCACCCATTCATGTAAAAGTGATTTTTCACGTAAATCCTCTTGTTCGTTGCGGGCTCGTCATACTTGAGAGTAATGTCAAACTGAACCTCTATTATCAGGTCGTGATGCCATCTCGCTTGTGGTGACACTGAAAGTGACTAGTATTCATCGGTTTATCGGTTACTACCTGTACACTACATTCTATCGTCTGACCGGGGTCTGTGTCTTTTCTCTAGATATACCAGTACATACAGAGCCGTTTCTATCGGTCACCAGAGGTGCTACTAGGCATCCCGTACGATCTAGCCATAGATATGTGGTCGTTAGGCTGCATCCTGGTTGAGATGCACACAGGAGAGGCATTGTTTGCCGGCTCCAACGAGGTAAGACCGCCACTACCATCCCCTAATACTGCAGTCGTTACAATGTCATCTAAGCGTTGTGTTGAAAAGCATCCCGGATATCTGTTTATAGTCAGTGTTGAGTTCATTGCTTCCTGGTCAGTCTGCCATCCGCTGAATAGTTCCTGAAAACCCTGACTCAGTCGACGTCAGCTTTGCAGTGCTTACTCTAA
>Ga0224511_10003867_pt1 | contig 11045 bp, 5 predicted proteins | sample SF_May12_sed_USG_2_FD_169988 | JGI IMG/M metagenome (GOLD analysis project Ga0224511, IMG submission 169988) | Sediment microbial communities from San Francisco Bay, California, United States - SF_May12_sed_USGS_8_1 | ecosystem: Environmental > Aquatic > Marine > Sediment | place: USA...
GCTTGGAATGTGTTTAGATGTAGTAAATGGCAGCTAATAAATGTCCTAGTGGGTATAAAGGGCATGTCAGTAATGTCATTTTCGGTATCTATGCCAACTGTTTATCATGGAGTTAAAGACCATGTTCATAAAACAGGATATGTATAGATGGGATAAAAATAGTATACATTTAGATATTTACTAACACATTTCAAAACAATGAAATAAAAAACACAAGAATACTTTACCCACACATTTTGCAATATTGAAGTGAATGTGCATGAATATGTTAAACAGATCGAAACATATTCAATTAAATTTCAACACTTATAAGACTGAAAGTTTATATTATTTTATTTTAATTATGATACTTTTATTATTGTTTTGCTTTCACATACTTTGGCAAATATAAATAATAACACATTTACGCAATATGACGTTTGCCTTAGGACATCGACATAAAAAACAGACAAAAACCATGTCGAATCAATTACATGATGTAAATGTTTAATGTGATATAAGCATATTTGCTCCCTAGACATATATGAACATAGCTTGTTATGTTAGTGTAAGAAGTTAACTAAGGAGGTCGTTTTTTTCTCGTGAGAATGTTTATCATAATTTGTTTCTTTACCAAGAATGTCTGATGTTAATTTTTCTAGTTATTTTATGTGCACGAAAAACACTAATGATTATCGTTTGTTTGATAATTACCACTGAACAATTATTTCCGTATATATTGTAGATCTAATAAATATTGATAATAACAAATACTGAAAACAAAATTAATAGGGCAAAACGTCGAGCTAACTAAAACACGGTGTTACCCATTGAGTCACTGAAATGCGTTTTGCGTTTTAAAGTTTTGATATACCATTCACGTCAAATTGGTCAAACACAGTAACTAAAAACTCTTAGGGAATTCAAAAGACTCTTGATGAAACAAATACGTAAAATTGTTGCTTTTTCAACTCGTTTACATTCCCATCGATAATATGTTTAAAATGTGACTCCCTTTGGTGATATTTGTCAAACAATAGATCATAAGGCTTACGCATTTTGACCATTTGTTATATGGATTTATACGAGTACAACTGTAGATGATGAATAATCCAGACAAAAAGCAATTACTGTATGTAAAGAAGTCTGAAAATAGTAGAGTGACCTTTAAACTATATCAGTACCCATAAAGCAAGATGGCAACAGCCAGACATAAATAATCTATGAATATTTAGTTTATAAATAGCATGAGCAGTTCAAGATTTCCTTCGTCCGGCTGTACTTGCCTTTCCGTATACAAACTGTGTCACAGGGGATAAAAATACCATTAAGTTATATTGTACTATATCATATAGGCATTATTATAATAACAGCGTTAACAAACAAACGAACAAACAAACATATCAAACAAACGAATGAACCTTAAATCGCGATACGAAAGTAGTACTCTATAACAACATACGCATGTATGCGTTACAATCTGTAAAGCTTTTACTCACATTTATTAAACACTTTCTTGAAAAATGCATATGTTTTCAAGGCCAAACACAAAATGTATGGGCACAACATGTGCCCATAGGTCTGGTTTCTTCGTAATAACTCGGTCGTCTGTGCTTTCTTCTGACATATTCCCATTCTAAACTTAAAGCTAAATCGGACAAACTTGTAAAATGACTCTATTATCCACAGTGCCGAATACTTGTTTGTTCCATGAAGAACACACTAAAGAATAAATTTCGCTCTTGTCCACTAAAACCTTTTTTTATTATTTTTTTGTTTTGTTATTGTCAGGTTTAACGGCATTAAGACATATTATAAGTTTCTCGTATTTAAATGTCTATTATACACATTAATCAAACACGTCTGCCCCATCCACTATTAAAAACTTGATATTTTAAATTGACTACCAAAAAAGATGGATTCAATTAACGAAAGCGTTAGCCTAATTGCTTCCTTAAAAGTTCTATCTGTATGTCTAGTCATCCGACATACCATATTAAAGTGAATGAAAAATCATACGAACGTGTAATCAGACTCTCGTTACCTCGGCGCCAAATTATTTGTTGTTCCAAGAAAAAACATACAAATTTCGTGACTCTTTTAGCTAAAGGAGAATAAAGCTGATATTTGGAAATTCTAGCTTTTGGTTTTGTTATATGAACAATATCGTTACATTACAAAGAAAACCAATAGATTGTATGACAAAAAATTGCCAAGATGGCAGACGTTAACTAGACTTTCGACAAAGCCGCATTTTATCCAAAACAAGCACCAGATCGAAAACACATTATGCAAAAACAACATACAACGTACAAGTACATGTTAAGTCAACACTTCATTACAAACTTTAAATATATCTGCATCCCCTCCCCTGCAACTACACTGTTTTAGTGGCACATTAACTGTAATCTAAATTGTCTCTCTATCCCTCTATACATTTTGTCTGAATGATTTGAAAACTTAGAGTTGAAACCTTATTTCTTTTACTTGTTTTCTTTTCTCTTTCAGATTTGTAAATTATAAGTTTATTTTGATATCAACTTCTAAACACCAACGTATTTTTGTTGTTAAATATACATATATTATAAAGCTAAAACGTTTCGGATAACTTCTATAAACGTTTTCTCGCTCAACCGAGAAGATTAATAATTCCCTCCGTTTGAGTTCAATGATAACAGGCTTGTCTTCGATTTCACATTTAATTAATATTGACATGTTTTGCCAAAGTTTGGATTTGTAATTTCCAGTCTGATTGACAACCATTACAAATTTTCTTGCTGTGATGCGATTTAGATCGCAGAACATTAATCTGAAGCCCATAATTTGCTCTCTAATGGAAGTAACATATCTGCTTATACATTTACACAGTCATGAGAAAATAATTGAAAATTACTATACGTAGTAAAAATGTCTTAAACATGTTCAAATGAACATATATTTTCACCACAAAGGTGTCTGTAGCTTTGTCTTATATCGTATTCTTGTAGTTTAACTTATAACGAAAGTTCTATTATTGTTCCTTTACACACTAAACTGGGAATAAGTAGTCATAACACACACGATCTGACGTATGCCATCAGGAAAGGCGTCGATACCAGCCATCTAGACGAAGTTAATTACGTTATGTAAATAAGTATATAAATAGCATGCACATTCACTGACAATAACGATAACGAGTTAGTACTATATTGACTAAACAAGAAATATTCATTTAACACAGTATTTGTGTTATTTTTGTTTGTCTTTTTCTCTATGATTGTTTTTTCTTCTTTTTGTTTATTTGTTTGTTTGCTTGTTTGTTTGTCTGTTGTTTGTCTTTTTGTACGATTGCACGTTCGGTTGTCTGTCTGACTGTACGCTGTTCCAATAATGATTATGTCATGTCACTAGGGTTCAACAAGCAGTTACAGGTTTACCAGAACTTGCCATTTTATTCCACAAAACCTATTATAATTTATAAAATATTACTAAACACTTGAACTGCATTGTTTGTGGTAATTGATACTCGACAAAGCGCCAAGTTTAGTTTCCCCCACAGCTCTCTTACTTATAGGGACTCCACTGAGATCTAGTCCTGTAACACACTTAAAAAGACAATTTTCGAAAACCTGTTTTGTTCTTGTTGGTTGTACCTTAATATGTCTTTTATTGGTTGGCAATTCATTTAAAACTTGTAATATAACTGTGATCTCGGAAAAGCGTTAGTAACGCTTTTCCCAGTTAAAAAATGCCTTTCAATTTTAAACCGAGTTGCCAAATCGATAAAGGACATATTAAGGTACCACAAGATAGACTCTATGCTCTACACACGTTTTTTAAAGTGTGGTTTTTAGTGGGTTACACAATACACATTGAAGAGATGTTCAAATAAAGAATGTTGTAAACAATGTAAATATGTCAAGTTAAAGGGCACCATGACAAAATGGCCCGTACAAAAACTAACACACAGAACGACACAAAAACACGTACAATATCATGACCCACTAGACCTCAGTAGAGTCACTTTAAGGTAGCACTCCGTCGCCTGATTAACCGAGGTACGTTAGTTAGTGGACTGACGGCCGTGATATGCTTCATAGTAACGTATTCAGTGATTGAAACGGTGTTAAATAAAACCAATCAACAAACAAACAACATCTGTTTAATGGCATATCATTCAACAATATTTAGCCTTATATTTTCAGGTTTGTGGGAAATATAACCTTAGAGTCTGATTTGGACATATATCATTGCGTTTTTTGTTGGTTTCGTTATTTTAAGTAGTAGGTATAGGTTTCCTGACACTAAAATATAGAAATGTGAAATCAGCTTCAAAACAGTGCCTAACTTTGATACTAATGCGTATTTATATGCATTACGTCTGCGTTAACTAACATTTATGACAAATAACTAACGTTGACAGCGATACCAAACGTTGATGCTGTTGTTTTAACGTTTAAATAAACAGGTTAATGTAAATAATGTTTTCAATAGTTTTGAATAACCGGACTTACATACACCTATGCAATTTTATTGCGCATACATTTTCTACGATTTGTTCTTGTTTGCTTTTATGATAAAACACATGCATAAAGATGCATAAAGATGGAACTATTATATTTATGTAAATACAACTACTTACACGAGTAAACATTCCTTTTATATAAAACGAGGACAACACAGCAGCCAGGACAACACACTTCAGACTGAAGGATTAATATTGGAAACATGAGTTATTTTATTTCGTCTGGCAGTTCGTATGTTTTATTTGTCTCCCGGTTTGTATAAGACGTTCATATTGTAATCTAATAATATTGTAAGCTTTTATCTCAATTTATGTATGTAGTTTTACGATGTTTGTTCAATAAATATTCTAAATATACTTGCATATATAAATTATATCAAATGAAAAAAAATACTTTGGAACATTGTATTGCGTTACAAAGAAGTAAAACATCTTCTAAACGTATTTATCTGCAAATGTTATATGGTCACAACAGACGTTAACAATATATATTTTTAAAAAATACAACTTCTGCTAATCTTTGGCAAATCATATTGTGGTATTTTCGATTAAATAAAGTTAGCATGAGCAACAAAACACTGTACTTGAAATTTATTTCATTGGACTAAATTTAGTTGATTGAATTTAATATACTTGAAATGAATTGAAATGAATTCCAACAAAACATTGAAACAATAGAAAAATTGTAACGTCTCACTGGGCATGGCAGATTCCAATGCTGCCTCTTGCAAGCATTCAATGCCAGAACAAATGTTTTGCTTCATTGAAATGTTCACTTGTCATCACATAGTAATTAAATTTCAGTATAATTCACGTTAGATTTGTTTTTGTTTACTTTTAAGCTTTTTTTCTCTTGTTAAATCGTCTGCTAATTACAATAAACAGTCGCCAGTTTCGTTTATGTAATACTCTTTTAAAAGCTTATGTTATGTGGATATTAGTTTTTTTAATAGCACAATCATTAGCATCATTGTATACAAACAAAGTACACATACTGGTGATATGTACAAATGTACATGCAATTAAGATGTATTTGAACATATTATTCGCGTTTGAGATTATATAAATTGTGAAAAATTAAAATACAATACGTGTACGCTGTGCAGTGGTAAGTATTCTTAATATCACATTGTATGAATCTACGGCGCCCGTACGGTGCCCGTCCGGCGACAGGGATATTAGTACGAGAAAATGTCATTTTATCACACATCGTACGGTGCCTGATAAAGTTTGGGTACTACAAAAAAGATGCCGATGTCCTTGCTATGTTTTGTATGGTTATTTAGGACAAAGTGACATCGGCCGGTCGTCCTGTGGTGCCCGGCCGACGTTTCCTCACATCGTACAGGCACCGGACGATTTTAAAGTCAATTTAAATCATCCGATGTACCGGCGACCTCCGATGCCTGAAAGGGCGCCGGACGATTCTAACCTTTATTGACAGAATCGATCGATGTCCGCCGGAGCACCAGGCAATGCCCATCCGGGTACCGTACGATGCATTTTATTTTTGCATGGTAGTTGCCACATACGTAATTTGCAATTTCTCTTGTAACGCACAAGTCATTTTCTTCTCAACAAATATTTTAACTCTGCAGAAGTGGTAGTGAATGTTGTTTTTATGTCTAGTTCGGCCTTGTTGTAGAAAGAGTGACGATGCTCCTTACAGAAATCTCTTTATTGTTGATGGATACCTTCCTGTTCGTTCCCACAGATGATCTCCATTTCCAACTGTTATTGGTATGTCATGATGACAAATAGGGCCTTAGTGTAACGGTAAGTTATCCTGCACGTGTAATCCGTGCAATATCGTCCGGGCCAACGAAAACAAAATTAAGGTGCCGTACGGACGCCATTCCAAAATGGACATCGGCCGATGTTTTAAATACAAATGCCGGACGGCGCCGGAACATTTAATGACCACGCAAAAAAGAACAAAACTAGTCCGGTGTCCGGGGGATTTCAGGTGTTTTACAAATCGTTGAAATCGTATGTCGGCAGTTTTATTTGTGACCAAAGCAGTAACGTTTGATTTGTTAAACACATTGCTGGGGCAAATATGAAATAACAGTGTAAAACAATTTGGTATAGAAGACAAATGTTGATACAAAATGTACGAGACATAAGTCATTGTCTTCATGTTCTTGTGGTTGGGAATAGTTTTTCTCCCAAGACAAAAATTATTGCTTGGAATGTGTTCAGATGAGAGCTAATAAATGTCCTTGTGGGTATAAGGGCATGTCAGTGATGTCATTTTCGGTATTTATGCTAATTGTTTACCATGGATATTAATGACCATGCAGATAAAACAGCACATCGATTGATGGAGTGAAAGATGGTTTATGTATTGGTATTTACTAAAATATCTTACAATATTGAAGTAAATATAACATTACCAATTCATTCAAAATGCGTTTAGCGTTTGAAAATTGTTTTAATATACATTCGTGGCCACACACAGTAACTTTACAACTCTAAGGGAACTCACAAGACTTTTGGTGGAATAAATACGCCATTTACGTACTTTTTGTCTTGTTTTTTTTGTTTTTTAATTCGTTTACATTGTCATTAATAAAATATTTTAAAATGTTATTCCCTTTGGTAGTATTTTGACAAACATTTGAATCATAAAGCATACGCATTTTGGCGTTTTGTTATATAGATTTATACGAATACAACTGTAGATAATGAAGAATCCAGACAAATAACAATTACTTTATGTAAAGAAGTATGAAAAAAAGTCAAGTGACCTAGAAACTATAATAAATCAAAAGGATGGCAACGGCCAGACAGACTTAAATATATGAATATTTAGTTTATAAATAGCAAAAGATTTTTTAGATTTCCTTCGTCCGGCTGTACTCGCCTTTCCGTATACAGACTGGGTCACAGAGAATAAAAATACGAGTTTTTTACAATATATTATGCCATATATGTAATATTCTATCCGCATCGACAAACAAAACAAAACAAACGAACAAACGAACGAACGAACAAACAAAGAACAAATTAATTATAAGTAGCGAGACGACCGCAGTGCCTCAGTACTCAATAACAACACATGTATGTATGAGTATAAATGTGTTTAACTATTACATGTATTCATAGTTATTGTACTTTTTTCAAACTCGTTGTATTATTAAATGCCAACCACAAAAACATGGGCATAACATGTGGCGATTAGCCTAATTTCTTCGTAAACAGCTCGGTCGTCTAGGTGTTCGTCTGAGATAGACCTATTCTGCAATGAAAAATAAATCGGAAAAACTTGTTATAAGACTATATTGTCAACAGTGCCGAATTATTATTTTTTTCGAGAAGAACACACCAAGGAAAAGATGTCGCGCTTCAGCACTTAAACCTCTTAAATGACTGGGTATTTTCACTTTTAACCAATTAAAATCCTATTGTACGGTTCTCGTATTTAGATGTCATATAAACCGATGTGCAAGAAAACGCAATGTTGAAACCCAAATGGTAATCTAGTAGTTAACATATATAAAACGTGCATCATAAAACTGAAACATAACAATATGGGCCACCCAATGTTTTACGGAAAGTAAAGCAATCATCTAAACAAGTTAAGATGAACACGCAGTCCTGATATTCGATTATCTCGTAAACTAAATACAAGGTCAATCGCAGTTTTGCTTAAACACATATTTTTGGTTCATTGATTGTGTAGCTTTATCTATATATTATACAGATCATCCAAAACCTCAAATATGTATGTCCCCTTCTTCTTATTTCAAAGAGTAGGATGCAAATTAACATTACATTGTCTGGGATGTGATGTAAGTGATTTATTGTTCCTTAATATTACTAAGTATTGCTGTAAGATGAAAATATGCCATACAAAAGACACGGTTTTAAAAGTTGGCAATACCTTGTCTTTTCCTAAGGCACCTAGACAATATAGCACACACAATCAAAAGAGCTGAAGAACAATATTCAAACAGAACAAGAAACAATATACGGACGCAAAAAAACTAGAGTTTTTCACATGAAATATATTTGAAATATAGTAATATTATAACGGTTATAAGCTTTATACCGTCACATATCATCAAGTGTTCATTCGCGGTTGATTATTTATATTTTATAAATTGTTAACCTTAATTCAATGGCGATTGTCAAATGAAATAGACTTCGTCAGTTATGCAACAAAAATGATACACGTGTTCGTTTTTGTGTGTTGGGACCTGCTGATGCATCCAGACATTTTGATGTTGGTATCTTAACTTTATTGTTATTTATGTCATTCCAAAGGGTGGTGCGATTTCTTTAAAAATATGTAAACATGTAAACGTTTAAACGCGCATTTCAGTGTATCACAAATATTTGATATTTTTTATGATTACCGCCAAACAATGTACACAATTACACCAAGCGATAAGTCTAATTGATTCCTGAACAGTTTTATCTTATGTTTGGTCATCCGACATACCATATTACTATAAATGAAAAATCGGACGAACGTGTAATCAGAAATTATTTGTTGCTCCAAGAAATGCACACCACAGAACAAATTTGGTGGTTTTGTTAGCTAAAGAATAATACAGCCGATATTTGGAAGTTCCAGCGTTTTTGTTATTGTTATATGAACAATATCGTTACATCACAAGGAAAACCTCGAGATGGGGAGACAAAAAGTTGCCATGATGACAGACGTAAACTAAAATTTTCAACAAAGCCGCATTTTATCGAAACCTAGCACGAGATCGACAACGCATTTTTTCAATAATTGTATTTTATTAAGTCAGCACATTATTACAAACTCCAAATATATCTGCATCGCCTCTCCTGTAACTACACTGTGTGGGCGTCACAATAACTATAATCTAAATTCCCTCTCTATTTATTTTGTCTGAATGATTTGCAGATTTAAAATTCGAATACTTATGTCTTTTACTTGTTATTTTCGTCCCTTCCAGATTTGAGTAGCGCCTTATGTTGTGAAAAGGACCACAATCTTGAAGGGGTTTTCGTTATTACCAAGGAAAACGTTATGTTGTAAAATGAACCACAACCTTGAAGGAGGTATCGTTATAACCAATGTAAACGGTATGTTGTGAAATGGACCACAACCTTTAAGGAGGTTTCTGTTATTATACCCATGTAAACGGTATGCCGTATTTTATTGACTCATTTGCTTGCAAAAAGGACAATTAATATTTGTGTTAATAACATTGAATGTTAAGTGCCTTTGTGGCGGATGTAAAATGTCGCCCCGCACTTCACCATTGTATAGTTATATTTTTCTGGTCCTCAGGGATAATGGATTGTATGTTGTTTACATTTGAAATAGAGTTCTCTAATGCGCTAGGGGGCGTTAGTGGAGTTGCGTCTTTGATTTCCATTTATGAACAGCTTCAATAAAACCGAGGCTGCTATTTTCCCCAGCAGGCGTTGCTTCTTGACGGCTTTCCCTTTCATCAGTTGAATAAGTAGACAAATGGTTGTTACGCTGTCGTATGATGTATGTTTCATAAAAACTCATCATTGTGTTCACACATAAACTAATATAGTCACACAATATTCTATGGAAAAGGAAATCACACAATCATGTACCCTCAAAATATATCTCCTTCCTTCACATTAAATGTACTGTGTGTGGGGGTGGTGGTGGAGGACTCATTAAGTGTTCTGTATTGTCTGGAAGTGATGCATGTGATCGATGATGTCTTAATATTACCGAGCAATGTCAAGACGATTGATGAAAACAAGCGGTACACAATACACTGGCTGCCAAATTAATACGGCATTGTGCTTTGCAACGCAAATGTCCATAGTAATTGAGTAAATTGCAAAGCCTACACGCTTGGTTAAACTACATAAAAATTGTTCACATTGTATTCACTCGCGCTAATCATTTTAGACTTGTTTATTAATAATTTAAGACGTGGAAGTCTTTATTACTAATGGTCTGTCTTAATATATTAATTTCTTATCACGAGTATGTTCGAGCATGCCATTTTTATGCAAAGGCATCAAAGTCTAAGAAACTGAATAATCACATATTAAACACGAATACAAAAGACCATTAAAAACCAATGCCAAACTTGGTTATTAAGCGAGACATTTAGTCTGAATTATTATTTTACTGAAAAGTAGAATAATATAGCATGCACATCGATTGTGTACAATCTATATATTAACATATGTACATTAAACAATAAACCGGTGGATGTCAACAATATTGTCAGCACCTATGACGTATACTTCTTAGACGTATTTCACAACTTGCTTCAGTATTTTGTTAGTTCTTCATAGTTTTTACTTTGAATAACAATGTTTAATTTAGATATTTACAAAGCATTTGATATAAAGATCATACATATCCCTTTAAAGATTGTGGCTACAATTTCTTTTTAACGAGTATAAAATGAGTATACCACCGCCTAAATGCGTCTAAAACCCGGCACCCGGAACCATTTTTTTTCGATGTGATCCGTTCCAGGGTGCTAACATTTGGTACTTTTTACAAAAATAATTAAAGAAAAATGGTAGGAAAGTCTTATTTTGTTTTGTAAAATTTAATTTAATTACAAATAGTGTACAC
>Ga0224511_10003869_pt1 | contig 11038 bp, 6 predicted proteins | sample SF_May12_sed_USG_2_FD_169988 | JGI IMG/M metagenome (GOLD analysis project Ga0224511, IMG submission 169988) | Sediment microbial communities from San Francisco Bay, California, United States - SF_May12_sed_USGS_8_1 | ecosystem: Environmental > Aquatic > Marine > Sediment | place: USA...
CTGAATATGATAAGTCTTTTGCATTTTTTATACATGACTTAACATTTGCATATATTGATTGTATCATTTTTAACATTTTGCAACTTATACCTGATTCAATTAGTTTAATCCATCATGCCTGGTGAATAACAGTATCAAAAGCTCAAAATCTATAAATGCACAGTACAGTTTATATTTTTGTAGTAACACATTTTGTATAATGCAATGTAATATAAATATACAATCAGTTGTACTACACTGATTTCTAAAACCAAACTGTAAGGGCTACCCTTTCTTCAGTTTATTAAAACATTTTCACTATCACACCATTTGTTAATACGGTTACGTAAACATAAAGAAAATATCTTGCCTAATACAATAACTAACGTGATTCCTCTATAATTCGCAGGGTTATTACGCTCACCATTTTTGACAATTGTTACTATTGCACCTTTAGACCAAGACTCAGGGTATATGCCTTTGTAAAATATGTAATTAAAAGTGGTTGCTAGGTATGGCGAAATAAACTCCTTTGAATCTATAAATAAGTCAGCAATGGTATTAAACATGTCACAACTCTTATGACGCTTTCGCAACAGTTTGAACTATTTCTTCTACCGTAAAAATACAATCAAGTTCATCAATATATAGATAATCATCTACAGTCCTGTGATCATCTAACGAATAAAAACTAAAATGTGGAGTATTCGAAGTTGATTTAAAATGTTGAACAAAGTCTTCAATGTCAATATTGTTGCTAGTTGAGTTGCTCTTATTCTTATACTTATTAATGTACTTCCAAAACTTTCTAGGATTATTCTTGCTTAACAACGCTAATGAAGATTTTTCTATCGACTGGAACCCGGTATACACATTTCGTTTAACACTTTCTTGGCATGTGCATTGACGATCATTTATAAACAGAATACATATTTCTGGTTAAAATGCATTTCAAAATTAATATTGTAAATTTAAGTGTAAACTGATGTATATTTTAAAGCTCCTATCCCAGTCTTTGGCGAATTGAACATTTTAAAATAAAATGTCAGCGAAAGATTTAAAAACATAATATACGTATATATCAAGTAACATTAAATTAGATTATTAATACGTTTTTCATTCGAAGAAACGTCACTATAACATTGTAATAGCACATTTAGTTTGCAATAAATATAAACCGTTTCAAACGCTTTATTTTGTAAACATTGATCTAAAATTAGTTTGACTCATGCGGCGCTATTTTGACTAGACTAACTCATTCTCGTTAAATCGGCCAAAACTATGTCCGGGGTATATATGCACATTTTACAGCTCAAATTTATATTAAGTTAAGTTAAAAGTGAAAAAGGGTCCAAGTACAAAACATCTTTATATAAATATATATCATAAGTCGGGCAGAAATTGAGACCTTTTAGTGAAAATAAAAATGTCGCCGTTTTTAAAGCTAAATTTGGCCTATTAAATGAGAATGAGTGATATAAAGGTAAACATTACGCATTGAGACATGACCATAACCCCGGTTAGTTTATGTTCATCTAAATAGGTAAAGTATTGAACAGGTAATGAGATTTAAATAGACACAGTGTATATACTACATTGGCAACGCTACAGCCATGTGAATTCGTAGCTCAGGCGGTTAGCCCGCGTTGTTGAATTTTGCCCTATTTGACACGGGTTCGAGTCCTGCACTGGAAACAAGTTTTTCAAGTTAAAAAGATTTCTTTTATGTTTCAAATTTCACATTAATGTAAATCTTTTCTGTGTCTATGTGATTTTACTAATTAATATAAGTTGAAGAGATGTTCAAACAAAGAATGTTGCAAACAATGTAGATATGTCATGTTTAAGGGCACCATGACAAAATGCCCCGTACAAAAACTAGCACAAGGGACGACACAAAATCTCTTACAACATCATGACGCAACAGACATTTAGAAAACATATATTTTTGTAAAACATATATCACGCAAAAATAATAAAAATAAAAACATTGAAAACAATGCAAAAAAATGAAATATAAGATAAATAATTTTAATTATATCACTACATTAGAACGTTAGAGAAACGAACAATTTAGTAATGATAAAAAGTAATATAAAAAGTTAAGCGGACGAGTGGATTCGATTCCCAGTTGCCTGGGTGATAGGCAAGTACGCTATCCACTGCGATGCCATGCTTATATGATCAGCGGTGTTAATAGCCTTATAAATAAATGTTAAAATATGAATTGGCTACCACACTGACGCTAAATATTGAAAAAACTGCTACTCCTATTTGAATGGACTAGCCGATATTTGGTGTCTCAGATGTGGTTCTTTACCTATAGCAAGGTACGCGTCGAAGGAAATTCCGTTATATTTATAAACCGAGAAATCCTTCCAGGACCAGAGGACGGGCGTATTTGTTTCATGTTTCTCTAACGACAACGAGGAGTTTCAATGAAATTCAAAGAAGTATTCTATTGATAATGATAATCTGTGAAATACTTCTGTTTGTTTTTATTTGTTTTGATTTTGGGAATTAAAATCAAGCAAAACTGGGATAGGAGCTTTAAATCAAAATATATTCACGAAAAAAGTCTAAATTTATATGTAAATTATAAGAAATAATATTTGAGTGTGTTTAGGAAGATCATTTTACCCCCTTGCGGAGTCAATTTCCACAAAAATAATATGATTTATACAAAATAATATATAATGCACATGATATCAATATAAAAGTTTATAATTTTATGCAATATCAATCATAATAACACATCATATTATGTTATGTTATTTAAGAGCAAACAGAGCATGCATTATAGATACTGTCTTTCACGAAAGCGAAATAAAGAACAGTACTAAAATATTAATAAAGCCTCATAATCGTCACTCTTTACCGAAAGCGAAAGAAAAAACAGGAGACTTAAGCATAAGATATAAATATATAAGCATAAAAATATATATGCGAGACTTACGTACTAGCGATGAAGTGCTTGGATTAAAGTTGTCATAAACCATTTAGCAATAATAATTGTTTATTGTATTAATACCCCCGCAAAAAGAGATAAATATTCAATATGACAGGATGCCCAGAAAATAATACTTATTGAAATATATTATAACTACCCACAACAGTATAACAAGAGCAGATTAACAAAAATACAGAAGTTGAATAGATACAATGCTAGCCATACAATTTGGAAAACGTCTCCACTGGTTTGAGCTAACACACCATGAGGTAATTAACTACAAGTAGTGTTTAAATCATTTTAATCATCATTTTGTGATGCAGTCGTCTCTGATGACTAGACGGCGAGGTACCCTCAATCGCCTCTCCATCAGTGTTGTATCGCCCCTGAGTATGCGAGAAAGTTTCAGCATCCTACTGGCGTCAGCACAGCCTGACTTCATTATATGGGCGCTGTCTTTTCTGGTAACTCGAGCGCTCTCACCAGTAACATGAAGCGTTTGAGAATGCGAGGTCCCCTCAGCATTCTCCGGGCCACATGACAGCTCTGCACTCCTATCATACCGGTGTTGGTGTCTCTGGTGACGATTGCACGAGGCCCCCTCTAATGCATCTTCACTAGCAAACTGTCGCCCTTGAGAACCGCTTAGCCATCTCTTAACGATGCGACAGCCCAGCTTCATCATACCGGTGACGTCTACTGCTTCGGTAAGGGCATTTCTTTTCCATCACCAATCCCCTTCCTTTTTCTAATAGGCTATGGTGCTTCATGGTAGTTGGACCTGGGGTATACAATGCACCGTTCCGTAAAATTTCAAGCTCCGCCCAAAGCGTTAGATTTTCTTTGATCTTGTGAAGGCTTGAGAAGGGGTCTGTCTTTTGTGTTGTCTAGGTCAGATTGTCACCTGACAATATAATCCTAATCTAGGGGATTAATATTGAACATGTACTGTTATAAATGATCATGAATGACAGTTGCGGATCTGTCCATTGCCCATAAATAAGCTGTCTATTAATTACTACAGCAATACAAAATTACAATACACACGCAACTCAACTCTGGTGACAAGCGATTGTGACTATAATCATTTGAAATGACCGGATTACATAACACGTATACTGCTTTAAGAATGTCAAACACGATAATGATATGATAGAGCTATGAACGAAGGACACGACCTAACAAAAACGTAACGCTAGGAAATCTAGGCTGGAGATTAACGCATTGTGTCGCAAGACCAATTATCCGTGGACACTGGTCTTTAAGAGATCATAGATGGCGTACAACACGCATGTCACATCTTTTGCATGGCCGTGAATGAGGGCGTGATAACACGTGACCAACAGTGTTGAGTATGGTGGCCAATGCTCGGACAAGCTGGGGGTCCGACTCCTTTTGCCACAATGTTATGCAGTCCTCAATAGAAACAGCGTTATAGCCTTTGTCATCAAGACTTGAGTTAAGTTCTCGTAGCGTTACGACCCGCCAACTTACGTTGATGCATTTACGAAATATTCTCTTCCACTCTGTGTTTTATACAAAACACTCTGTTATGAAAAAGCGATCAAGATAATCCAGTAAGCCGTATTTTTGTAGGATCCCATAGATGTCTGGGATAAATAATCGAAACTGACGATCAGGGTTCACATAACTAATAAGCCTGTTCACGAAGACCTTAGCAAGTTGATCGCTGAGTAATCTGCATTACTGTACTAGCATGAGCAGCTTACGGTAGTCAATGTCAAGGTTGATCGGTGTCACGTTTAACATTATGTAGGCAAAGTTCTAGTTTACAGACAAATCAAGACGCTGACTGTATTTAACACACAATATGTCAGTTCGTAATAGCCTTTGTAAGTCCGTCGGCGAGCAATTCGTCGATGCATCGCAGCCAAATAACGCTTTCGGTCTGATTGCTGTTCAAAGTGTACTTGGTTCATGTCAACATGGGGTTCAACCTGTTTGCCATTAGTCCAATGCTTACTGTGCTTATAAATGTCCCTCTCAGATTAAATTGGAATTGTGCAGTTGATGATGTCAAGATAAATCTTCGTCAAACTGTATACCCAAATGGAATTGGCAGTTTGTCAGTTAAAAATGTTCTTTGCCTATTGTGAAAGTATTGTCTTCTTGGGCACCTTTTTATTGAAAATCATAAGCGCACATTTGTTGGCATTATAAAAGTATCCCCACTTGCAAGCATACGAATGACAAATGTTTAACATGCGGTCCATTGCGGCCTTTGAGAATGAGAGGAGCGTCACATCATCCGCAAATGTCGGCGAGGAGACGTCCATATCGTACAGACACAAGCCCTGGCCACTTGCTTCAAGTTCTTTTATCAGTCCATCTATAAATGCGAGGTACAGCAGGGGTGAGCTTAGCCCTCCTTGTTTGGTGCCTTGCGGTACAGGGACATTTTCGGAACGTAGGCCGTTGTATTTAATGTAGCAGCATGCGTTCTGGAACATCGCGCGAAATGCTAGCAGTGCAGTGCGATCCACGTTCAATTTTATTGGCGTATAGAAAAGACCGGCAAGCCACACGTGGTCGAAGGTCTGTCTGCCGTCTAGATAGCAAACAAACACTTAACAACATAGTGGAGAGTTTCACGTAGGACGAATTTTGACATCTGACAAACCAGTTGTTTTTAAAAGCCGCCTTGTTGCTTGCTTAGGGACTAAATAATGGTATCCTTGCATCTGTCGAGTAACACCACTTCATACAATTTAGTATTACAGATGACAGAGTTATGGCCCTGTAGTTATTTGGATTGATTTTTTACCTTCCTTGTGTAAAGTAAATGTTTTCCTGGTTTTCATTTCGGTTGGTATGTGACCCAGTCGTAATATACACGTGAAGAGGTTTGATAGTACTGGCGAAATAACTCTCGAGGCGGCTAATAAGTCGACACCAGGAGCCTTGCCTTTGCGTAAGTCCTTGACACATTTCTCTACGAATTCTGGTTCTACTGATGCGTAACTGTCCATGTCATGTTATCGAACGTTTCGGACACAACTGCCGTCACATAACTCAAAATTTCTGTAAAGCTGTTGATTATTAGCAGGTTTGTAGCTGTCCATAATTCAAGTAAGACAAGGACATACTAGTAAACATAAATGTGATAAGGCGTCAAAAGAATACTCAGTAGAATTAAATACCACAAGGTAGGCTCAGGCAACTACAAAAGTGGTTACATAAACGAATACACGAATCAATTAGTAGAGCTATATGACGCTTTAACGCTAAAGGAAGCTAAAATGTGTAAAGCATCAACATAATCAACTTGCGCGAAGTTCGTTTACTACATGTCTAAGTAATATGTTGTTACTTTGAAGAAACTTGTCTGTTTACATCAACTGTTTTATGTTTCATTATATGCTTTTGTTTATACTTAATGTCATTCTAAATGTTGTTAGATCAACCTTCTAAAACATTTTAAGGATACAAAGACTACCTTATATTTTTCGTCTCGTTTCCCTTTTTAACTCATGCTCTGTATAAAATATATAACTACCCTGTTAGGTGGTACTACTTAAAATAAACAAATTCCGTTTAAACATTAAATTTTTATCTTTGATAAAGATATTCTTTAAAGTTTCTCTCGGATTTTAATATTTATTTATACAACATGCTTCGAGTTTGCTTTGTTTTCGCTTTCGTACCAAGCTCACCAAGTAGAGGCATTTACGTATTCATCCTATTTTTATTTTTTATAAACTGTTTTTCTGTGTGTAAATATTAATTGTGTCCACCTATAAATATATATACTCTAGTACTATACGCACTATGCTTCATGCTTTGACTTGTTATTCACCACTGTTATGGACTATCTGTTCCATATTGAATGTTTTGTTCTGTACATGTATATCTTCGTATACCGGAGGAAATAAAGTTATATATATACACGTTTTAGTTTTATTCGGACAACCTTTGATATCCACTTTGGAAACAAGTATGCTATGGCTTTTCTAAATCGACTCAACAAGCTACATGTATATCAAACTTGAATAAATTCTGATAACTCAAACTTCGAATATCTCGAACTATTTTCTACGGTCCCTTGAAATTTGAGATGAAGAAGGTTGACTGTATATTAAACTTGAATAGAGCTCAATTCTAAACAAAGACATTGTGCTTATAACGTACTTACGAAGTACATCCTTTGAAGAACATCAATACTATCTTGAAAAAGTAGGCAGGCGTTGTCACAGCTTTGTCATGCAATGGCTCGCATTCTTCAACCAGATTGTAGACATCGCTTTTACTTGTACCGAAGGCAAATGTTCTACAATCATTTAGTAATTAACATATAGTTATATTTTTATGTTCCTTCTTATTATAAAGAACTGAGATGTTTGCGTTGTAAAGTTTAGCAGAATACATTACAAGGTCAGTGTTGTATAATCAATACAAAAACACTGCACAAATATGTAACACATTTCTAACAGTGGTATATTTCACTACAGTGAGCTAGAAAGCATTTCAACATATGCAAATCAATTGGTTTTGCAATATAGTTAGTAGTTTAAGGCGTTTATGAAGTTCCGCATGGATATTACTAAATCGTTTTCGTGTAAGTAACTTCTTTTGAATAGGCATGTTTGTTATTATTTAATTATGACATTTGTGCGTCACATTTTACTTCACAGAACTTAATGGTTTCTTGTATAAGACGAATATGCATATTCGTGATCGGTTTCATGGTTTAAGTCATTATTAAATATACCCTAATTTATTATGACGAACGACTTTATAAGCACACTGACAATTTAAACGTTCTTGCTATAAAGTACAAACCCATGTACGCACTGGAATTCCAACCATAAATTGGATCAGTAACCGTTGCTTTGTAACAGTGACACATGATGCCTTAAGAACTATTGTTCTAAACCTGATTGTTATACAACACATTGTATGAATGCGTGTTGATGACCTATACCAACATACATAACCGTTATACCTTTATAATGAGCAAAGGTTTGACAACAATGACAAAAAATAAAATGTACAATAAAACAATGTACAATGTATTGTCAAATACAACGCAATATCTACTGTCTCGATTTATTGATATTTTGACGTGCTTTGTCGATTTATTCAACGAATGTACCGGTAACTACCGTTATGATACTACATTCTCGCTTTTTAATAAAATGCTTAAACGCTTTGTAATTATAAAATCAACATTGCACTTATCCATTTTTTGATCCCGAACAGGCAGTAATGGATGATGCCCAAGGACGTTTTAATAGGAAACACTTGCATTACTGTCCCAGTTTTTGTAGCTGGTGATACTTAGATATAAACTTTAAATTACTCAATACGTGTGACTGTAAGTGGACGACAAATATCCCATCTGGTGCGCTGATAACAACATGTGCGGATGTGTGATGTCTGTGGTGGATAGTTGGCAGCTGACAACGATTATTGTGATCAAACGTTTCAAGGTGAAACAAAGAAAAAACTTGTTTGAATATATGATACAATATCAGACACATGTAGGTCGATCCATAAACTACCTGTAAAAAGCGACCATCTGGAGGGTGACGCAATTACGCATAATAAGGGGGTGTAGACCGTACGCAGTTTGCGAGTACCCGTTACGCAAAATCCTGTTCGTTCGTACGCAAACTTCAAAATTTACATTTAATAAATGAAATCTTCAACTAGAAACATGGCAAACTTTTAAAAACCACGCAAATAACTCACTAATTTTTCTCGCTCGCTTTGCATACGCTTATTTGTTTAATAGTTGGTTGTTGAATAAAGCATGAATTATTAGAATCGAACATATGCATACCACAAACTGTAATTTTAATCTTTTTCATATAAATGGAAACGACACAAACGATGTTGTCTTATTTTGATACGGTACGCAGGACGCAATTTCATAATATGGTCAAAAAAGCCTAACATAAAGAAGTAAGAAGTACGCAAAGGGGAAGGGGGGGGGTTTCACCCTCTTGCAATATCATTGATAAACAGCTTCAATGAAACCGAAGCTGCTAATTACCCCAAGCATCTATGGTTCCTGGGAGCTTTCCCTTTTTTCTTAGATTAATTATATATGTCATGTTAGTTTGTGTTACCAGTCACGTAATTTTTTATATGACATATACTTGAAATTACTCGCACTGGGCTGGTAATCCCGCTGCTCCCGATTCTCATTTTGTAAACAAAATTCCGCCATTTTTGAGAGTCGGGAGCAGCGGGATTATAAAAAATTAGCTCATTAAATGTGTTTGATAAAGTCTTTATCTGCGTTTTCAGCCATTGCTGAGACTAAAATGAATGTGCTCTGAATTTTCGGTCATACAAAATCTTTATTTATTGCATTATTTATGACAGCATGACTGTTTGTGTTGATGGCATGCTAATTGTTGAAGTTTCAACTAAATTTGGTATACATTGAAATCCCATTCGCACTTGCTTACATATCTTGCTATTGCGTATCGGTAATGCGTATCGCCTAACATCAAAAACAACCTTTTTGTTGTTTCCATTTCTAAAAGAAAATATAAAATTAGAGGTGGTAGCATGCACAGACATCACTATTTATGCAAACGTTTGTTTTCCGTGTTTGCTTGAAAGATTGTCTTTTGTTTTAACTCAACAATCCATGCTTAATGGTAATGAAATCTTAAATGATGAAATTGTGTCATAGAGACACTTCTGGTATTTTACAAGATGGCGGTCAAGTAACCGATATGCAGGCATAGAACATAATTCACGTGGATATTTCTCATTTAATAAAAGAAAGATAACAATGGATAAACTATATTTATATTATCATGTGCGATATCAGGAACAGAAATTTAAAGTGTCTCTACGCATAACCCAGTTGTGCAATACAATGTATTGTAGTTACGCGTGCTTCATGCGCTAAGGGGCGTCAATGGTGTGGCATCATTCATTACTACTGATGAACAGCTTCAATAAAACCGAGGCTGCTGTTTTCTCGTACATGATGTGCGTCCTGAGGGCTTTCCCTTTCATCAGTTTAATTTAACTTACTACAGCTGGTGTTTAGTGTCTGTGTGGCATCTGTAAAAAGTCGCCCCGTACTACATCATTGTGTAGTTATATGTTTCTGGTCCTCAGGGATCATGGATTGTACATGTATGTTGTTTACATTTGAAAATGGAGTTCCACTCATGCGCTAGGGGGGCGTCAGTGGTGTGGCATCATTTATTACTACTGAAGAACAGCTTCAATAAAACCGAGGCTGCGGTTTTCTCGTGCAGGCTATGCTTCCTGGGGGCTTTCCCTTTCATCAGTTCGTCAGTCGGACGGTCATTTCAGTTTGTCAGTAATGCTGTTATGTTGTTCATGGATGTTTTAAACATGTAAAAAATTAACATTAGTTTTATAAAGTATGGCTATTTATCGCCTCCAGTCTAAGGTCAGTACATATTACGCAATCAATAAGCTGTCATGTACAATTTAAAAGTCAGAATTTATAAACTGCAGCCAAAAATCTCCTGTTAGTGCGTGTTGTTCTGCCCTCATGCCAATCGTTTTTAGGACGAGACGTGTTAATACGTTTATATCATAGTTGTATGTAACAATATAGTATGGCGCTAAGAATCTGCGGCTGTATTATTTTGAAGTTGTTCTAAGTTTTTAGATTGAACTCGATACCAATGTTGGTGTCTACGTGTGCATGAACATTCAAATTATACAGAGATTTGTGCGGGGTGAGTTGCTATGTCTTCATAACGGAATAAATTGAGAATATCTACAAGGGAAAGCTACAGATTATGCAGAATAAGATTATTAGATTCATTAAAGGGTATAATCCTAGAACGTCTATCTCATTTCAAAACTATGTAGATTTAAATATGTTAAATGTGAATAACCATGTTAAACAGCTGAGACTTGGTCATATTCACAGAGTCTATTATAACAAATGCCCGTCATATTTGAAAAATAACTTTGAACGGAGTGAAGATAGAATGCAGTATTATACCAGATCTAGTAGTTTTAATTTTAATGTCCCAAATGTTAATAATGTTAGTAAACAGACTTTTTACTACCATGGTATTGTAGACTGGAATTCACTTCCAGAGGAAATAAAAGCTGTGAAGAATGCACATAAATACAAAC
>Ga0224511_10003870_pt1 | contig 11038 bp, 9 predicted proteins | sample SF_May12_sed_USG_2_FD_169988 | JGI IMG/M metagenome (GOLD analysis project Ga0224511, IMG submission 169988) | Sediment microbial communities from San Francisco Bay, California, United States - SF_May12_sed_USGS_8_1 | ecosystem: Environmental > Aquatic > Marine > Sediment | place: USA...
TACAGACACGGAGAACAGCTGTACTGACCCCTACAGGCACAGAGAACAGGACTAACTCCTACAGACACGGAGAACAGCTGTACTGACCCCTACAGGCACAGAGAACAGGACTAACTCCTACAGACACGGAGAACAGCTGTACTGACCCCTACAGGCACAGAGAACAGGACTAACTCCCACAGACACGGAGAACAGCTGTACTGACTCTTACAGACAAAAAAGGAAGACAGATTCCCATTAAGATCTGGTTTGTCATTTAGGTATTCGTTATGCAGAGTTGTCATCCCTTGCCAATTGATATACCAGTTCTACTTTAACAAAGCCTGAGTTCCGGACACCCGTCTTTGAGGTTCAGCATACCGTTTGAAGCAGGCATTAGAATATAATTACAGACCCCTTAAAATCTGGACAAATCATTATTTAGAAATGAAAGGATCGGACAATCTCAACCATCCTAATGACTGTCCTAACGTCCGGTGTTTGTTTCGAGACTCCTCGGATATCCGACAGGTCTCCTCCGGTTTCCAAGTTGTCTCGATCGACCATCGTTCGCAGTCGCTCCATACGGACTTTTCTTGTTCATAAAGTCGAACGTCGACGAACATGTAAATCTATCAACCGAACAATTTATCAAGGTTTTCTCCAACAAAGTTATCGAGACCTCATAATCAGCAAAAAAAAACACAAAAGTAAAACTTGAAAAAGGCAGATTACGGTTTTGTATTCACCTTTGTGGGAACGCAACCGCGCACAAATTTGACTCCATGATTCTCCATGTATTTGCCTATCATCTCGGCAATCTGCTGATCGAATCCTCGCAGCAGAATCGACCTCACCATGATGGTGACGTCCAGACCGAACCCGGCCAGGAATCCGCCGCACTCCAGGGAGATGTAGGAGGCGCCAACGCACAGAGTCTTACCCGGGCAGTACGGCAGAGAAAACAGGTCATCACTGCAACCAATCAGAAGACAGCAATTAAACATATGCACACACCCCCTGTTAAGCTATAGCTGCACATGGTGCACATGTTGTACCACAGATACTCGCAATGACAACACTATCAGGCTGACAGTAGTCGGTGTCAAGTTATACCCGGCCCAGAGTAAGGATCTGGCGATAAAGGTTCGTACTACATGCAGAGAAACTGGTAACGAATGGCGGACACCAAAGCATTGACCACTTTTTAGGTACATCTATTTTTTTGACAGGGATAGCAAAATATCCAAACTCTCCTACTGGTTACGAACTGTATTTACCCTGTCATTGTAATAGTATAAATTTTCCCTTATACCAGGCTTTATCACAGTGACCAATGCAAACACACCGACTGACAACCGCTAAAGTATTTAAAGATTTGTCGGTATAACATAAACACTCAGGCACTTGTACCTCCCTTCTCCCGGTAATACTGAGTGAGAGAGAAGGGCGTAGACTCACCTGGATATCACAAACTCTCCTCCGGGAATGTCCAGGTATCGAGGCCTCAGCCCCGTAGCGATGATAAACCTCTGAGCGGTCAGAGTCTCCTTCTTCCCTCGTCTGTTTACAGCCTGCGAACACCACGACAGCAGTCAGCATTAGGGCTTTATAATTGAGGCTTTGCTCAATGATAGATAGAGCTTTCATTCAACAGTATTATATGTCAAACAGTCAGCATCCCAGCAGTTCATGAATAAACAAATGTTGCTTCAAATATATAGGAGAGACAGTCTGATGAGCCAAACCCGGTTTGTTTAATATAATATGAATCGGTCGGTTCAAGTACACACATTTTAGATGTTTCACAGTATGGGTAAAATGAGCCAACAAGCAGAAATGGAATCGGGAAGGAAGACTATAGTCGGGAAAGTTAAAAATGGCCGCGTGTTTTTTTGCTGCTGGTGGGTTCTCACAGTTCAAAGTTGATTCAATCTGTTTGCCAATGTTTCCGCATTGTGGCTCCTTTAGTATCGGACCGCGTAGACCGGAAGATAGGCACTTGCCGTGTAAAATTTTCGGTCTAGCAGCCGAATGGCGGAGATAGAGCCCCTCCGGGGGTTCAAGGCTACAGACAAAGAAACTCATGGCTTGTTGAATCCGTGAAAGAAATTGACTAGGCAACAGTCATTAGGCATGAATTTCAGTGACTGTCAGTTAGAGGCTTGGCTATTGGGGGCTCTACAAGTAGCCTGTTGATTGAAAAGTTTCCATGGCAAGTGCCTATCTCCGGGTTAGTACCACCGAGTTTGGCATATGGTAGTGCTCAACACGGTCCTATACTAACAGAACTACAATGCGGAAACAAACAAAACAAACAAACAAACAGGATGAATCAATGTTGAACTGTGAGCGCCCATTGGTTTGACCACAAACAGCAAAAAACACGCGGCCGTTTTTAACTTTCCTATACTATAATCCGCAGAGTCAATGAGATCAAAACCTCAAGCAGCTTTATGAAAAGGACCGAGCACCTGCAATCACTCCAGTAAGGTGACAAACCTCTATTTGGTGTGGTCCTGTGAATTTGGCGTAGGAGTTAAGGTATTTTACATTCTTCTCTCTCAACTGTACCCTATAGCCCCAGTTCAGCGAGCCAATGTGATCCTGAACTGCCTGACGAAGCTTGGCCCAGTCATGATTTAACTGCTCCTGAATATCCCAACCGTAATGCCTGGCGTCTTCCGCCCTGTGACCTGCGAGTGTAGAGCAAAGATTATGGTACCGACGAGTATGGGAGTGGAGATGTCAGTGGATTGGGTATAGTTGCAGTACACAATGGGTATGGGAGCAAAGTTACAGTACCAAGGGGTATGGGTATGGGAGCGGAGCTACAGTACCAGGGAGATGGGAGTGACAGTAATAGGAAGTATGGGAGTGGAGTTACAGTCCCATCGGTATTGGACTGGAGTTATAGCACCAGGAGGTATGGGAATGGAGTTACAGTATCAGGAGGTATGGGAATGGAGTTACAGTACAAAGGAGTATTTGAGTGGAGTAACAGTACATGTACTTGGTATGTGACAAGTCAGTACCAGGGTATGGGAGTGTAGTTACACTAATAAGGGGCATGGGAATAGATTTACCGTTTTAAAGGGCATGGAAACAGGGTTACAGTCTAGATCTGGGACCTGACAAAACAAACTGTACACAGATTCATTGGAAGCATCTCAAGAATGTGATCACATAAGTTAAATCGTTAGCAATTAGTCATTCGCAGTCAGCTAGGCACACAATGCGTTGGAATCGGTCAGGGAGACAATCTTTATACTTACGGAGTACAGCGGCTTGATGCATCAGTTTTTTAGGAATACATCCCACGTTTACACATGTGCCACCGAGGCCTGAAATCACAAATGCCATCCCCGTGAGCAGGGCATACAACCCAACAGTTACAGTCGATTCCTTTAAGGTAACTTTCGCCAGTTCACACAACAAAGTAAAGTAAGACTAACTCAGTAAAATGCCGGGCCAGCCTTTCAGAAGAACTGATGACCATGGAAGCAATGACTTTATTAGATACAGAGCGAGCAACTAATTTTATGGACTGTCATTTTAGTCATCAGAGTTACGCACTCATGGTGATGAGTAGCTTGGCACATTTCCTGTCATTGTGGGCTGGGTTTGATATTTACCCCATGTGGTACCGGCAGGACTCGGCTGTATGTAATCACAAACAGCTACCTTCTTTCCTAGAGCCGCTGCTTCCTGAAAAAAAACCACCTTGACTTCTCAACTACTCTCAACATGATAAAAGCGAGGTTGCTTACCTAGCTAGCGGCCAGACCATCTGAGCCTCCGCCTAGCATTATCAGATAAAAGTAATACGCGAACTGAGGCTACTCACCTTACTAGAAGCCAGACCAGGCCAGCCTCCAACTATTACCATCAGATTTCAATAAGAGGTGTGAGGCCACTCACCTTACTAGCAGCCAGGCCAGGCCATGCCAGCCTCCAACTATTACCATCAGATTTCAATAAGAGGTGTGAGGCCACTCACCTTACTAGCAGCAGACCAGGCCAGCCTCTAATACCATCAGATTTCAATAAGAGGTGTGAGGCCGCTCACCTTACTAGCAGCCGGGCCATACCAGCCTCCAACTATTACCATCAGTTTCAATAAGAGGTGTGAGGCCGCTCACCTTACTAGCAAACAGGCCATGCCACCCTCCAACTATTACTATCAGATTTTAATAAGAGTGAACCTACTCACCTTACTAGCAGCCAGGCCACCCGAGCCTCCACCTATCACTATTATATCGTATTCGTAGTCGTGTTGTTCATCCAGTAGTGATAGCAGCTTCCTGTCAGCGTGCAGTCCCTCTACCGCATCACAACCACCTGCCGGCAAAACCTCATTCGATCAAACATCACTCATGGCGATCGGCGTGAGCCAATGGGAATAGGCGTTAATCCTGCTTCAACTGTTTCATTCATAAGCATTGTGCCGAGGGGTTCGACTTTTCTTATTAACATTGATGATTCTATGGCCCCAGGTACATTCGAATGATTGGTTTTTCCGCGACTGAAATGGATTTTGGCCCCGAAATCTGCTAAACTATTCAGGAGTGCGACCAAAAAGCGCAATTTAAAGGGGTTTTCATTTTCAAAGATTATATGCATAACCCAGATATTAGGGCTGCTGAAGGGCAGAGCAACATTATTACCCGGAGTTATGTCATGGCCAAATGTGTCTTTACTTGTTTTCAGATTCTGAAGCCTACCATGAACAAATGGGCCCAATACCCAGCTCAAAAGGAAGCTTAGATATAGCCCTATCCAATGCGCATACTTCTCGGCGACGCACTTTTCAGGCTGTCGACGCAATAGAATTGGCCTCGAGATAGGAAATTAACACAAAGCTGTTGGTGTTTGCATTGATTTCTCGACTTACACGCAGATGTTTGGAAAATCCTCTTGCAGGTGTATTCTAGACCTGTAGTTACACAAGTCTGAATAGAGAAAATGTTTGAAAAAATAGAAATAGGGTTTCGGAGTGCAGTTTGTCACCTGTCAGCAACGCAACGGCAACTATTTAGGGCTAGGGAAAACCGGCAAAGCACTTCTTATAACTTCAGTTTTCTCCAATATTATGTTCAATTTTAGGTTCTACCCGATGTTATGAGGGAGTAAAGATCATTAGGTTACTAAGTTTTAGTAATTAGATCCCAATTTCTTTCTATTTGGACCATTCAGGCTGTAGTTATTCGAATGACCGATATTCAGTTTTTGGAAAAAGACCACTCGCTATCGCCGCAATGAATGCAGAGTTGCCTCCCTTTACAAATGGGGAACACATCTCGGAAAGTGCATCTACACTCGATAGTGACATAACCCCTTAAAAAGCATCTCTCACTTTCGGTCGCGGTCTAGTACCTAAACATGTGAACAGAATTTCGCGACTGAAAATTAGCATAGTATGTTAGGCAAATGTCAAGGATACCACAAAGAAACTTGATTACTACGTTGGCATAATGAATCGCCAACAATCGGTCAGCTTTAACCGATGAGTTAAAGTTGAGATAGGACAACTCTGATACGATCAAGTTTTCTGATTGCGACCGCGTTCGCATGGATGCAACGGAAAATTTTTTATTGTGACTGACCAAAATCATGCGATTAGACCTATTAACTCTGAGTCAGTCATGATAGCTCAGTGGAATAGCTCTCTGTCTGTCCTCCCTGTGGCCAGGGTTCGATTCCCAGCCACGACGGAGTATTTCAAGAGATTTTTCCCTGGCTGATCACACTCCCATAGAGTTACCTTCTCTATGGGGCACGCGGGTGCAAGCAGAAAGTCTCCTAATGACGCACCCTGGGAAAAACTGAGCCTAAGACTCAGTAGGCCAATTTCTGCACCACTCCTGACAGTTGCTCGGTCATGGAGACACGAAAAAAAAAACACTCTGAAAAATGATATTGACTTCAGGCCGACCTTACAACTTAAAACCCTGATCGATTTCAGCACAACCATTTAGGTACTAAACCTAAATGATCCATCCTCAAGTCACAATAAAAGTCGTATCATCTGTTGTTTGACCTATTGACCCCATGAACAGCAGCTGGTAAAGCATTTTTTATTACAACCATAGTCAGAAGTTTGTCTAACGCAAATCATGTTTTAGGGATATTGGAGCTGGTGATAATGTTTTGCATCATTCACGTGACTGTTACTATCTGCGTTGGCGATTGATATCAGCATTCAGCCCACCCCTACCGCTATCAAGCCACTGTATGGCATGAGTGTGGACTGATGAAATGCGGTATCAATAGTCTATCCAGTCGATTCAAATACTGATAATCTGGAATTTGATTGAGAAATTCTAAAAAGATTTTACGAGGTTCGCAGCTCAATCCAATGCTAAGCCACGGAGGAATCTCTTAGTCAACAGACAAGATCATCAAGCAGAAATGGGCGGAGCATCTGGCGTGTATACATGGTAGATAGACTCACAACGGCATTGTGGAGGCTATGGGAAAGAAAAGGGAGGCCCGAGAGAAGGTGGTCAGGCGAAATAGACAACAGACTGCCAATTGCGTGTAACAAGGATACTGAAACTAGCAGAGCGACTCCACTGATAACCCTCACTGAAGTATACTTGCTAGATGATAAGACCACTCTGTCTTAGACGGATATCATCGATAAATCAAGGCCCAGTTTCCAGAACATTCTAGGATATGCCCCATTCAAAAAAGTTTAGTAGTATTTCAATGGTGAGGCTCATTGCGATCTGAACCCGAGGGTGGCAGAATAACAAATTGACACCACACGAGAAGTTGAATCATCAACCCCTAGTTCCATGCCCGAGGTGCTATCTATCGCACTACAGTCTCACTTTGAAGGAAGCGTTGCCGTATAGCTGCAGGGACGTTGATTGGCGTATGGAGTTTGATGTGTAGGCCCTGCCCCACGCCCGCGGGGAGGAAGGGTAATTGGCGTATGGTATCATGTACAGCTTACCGATGTGTTTCTGGTTGATGTAGATATTAGGCACAGTTTTCTGACCAGACAGACTGTGTAGAGCTTCCTGCAGCTCCGGTCCATTACCTACAAGGAGAGTGAATCATGATCCCTGAGTAAGCGCTTGGCTTAAGATCAATTCCGCTGCCAACCACTTCCAAACCCGCCATAGCCCGAGGAATTCCCCTAAACAAAACCAATAAAACAGGGGACACGGCGATATGACAGCACTGAGTAAAACAGAACTACATAACTGAGTGATACAGTCTGTCGATATCGTCAAGCTTCCCGGTTAGTTAATTGGAATCATTCTTGCGGAAGTGAAAACAAATGATTGACAAAATTGATGGAAAGAAATCTCACACCATCAACCTATGTGAGAAGACGGTATAGAGACCTTACTCTACAGAAACCAGTGGGGAGGGTTCTTGAATAGCACTTTTCACCTATGCATATTATTGTTCCAACTGCAGGCAATATAGTCTGCTTCCAGGTTAACAGAGGCGCTTTGTCAGAACTCCGAAATGAAAGCTTGAATGTCCTCCTCGTCGGCTTACAGCGAGTCCTTACATCAGAATTCTTTATTGGATGTTTCTCCAAATGGGACATCGGGATCAATTACAGGCCCATTACGCAAGTATAGATCCCAAGTGACACAAACAGCAGAGACATGTTTCCTAACACACCATGACGTGATCACCGCCCACAATACCCGGAGCAGAACGCGAGTAATGACCGAGCAACTTACCCATCAGATCCAGCTCTAAAGCCTCGAATGGTATGTTGAGGGATTTAAGAAGCTCCTTGACCTAATAACAAAAAGTTCATAACAGCGTTGCTAGTTGCTCAGGAACAAACCACCGCAAATAATCGAATCTGTTTCACAACACCGTCTGATGCCTTGCTGATGGGAGACTCGACTAGAGGCTTGTGAACAAAGCTCGATTCTAACCCAGACAACTGGACAACTGGTGCTAAATTCCTTACCCCAACAAAAAAGGTGGCGCTTAGGGTAGTTACTAAACCAGTTACCCGTCTGTGGTGCTCCATGCTAAGCTCTTATTGGTGGAAAAAGCATCTAGACAGGAAGTTTTCTAGAACAGTGAGTCAATAAGCCATTTAAGCAAAAAGCCCATAGACATGCTCGCCAACCAAACTTAGCACGCATATCTCATTAAACGACCGAGGCCACGACGTTTTAGGCACACTAGACACCATCTCATAACAGTACAAATAATGGCTTAGTGGATACAGCACTTAGCCTTCGCCCTGGAACGATTCCAAGTTCGGACAAAAAATTGACAATTTTTCACAATACTTTCATTGGTTTAGGATGAATAAATTTAAAATAAAAGGAGACCAGCCTAAAAAATTCTCCAATTGGACACGCAGTGGTTAAAGCAAAAAGTCTGAGCCAACTAGCCTAGGCCAATCTCTGCACCACTCTTGAAAGTCATTCAGCCATGGAGACTGCATTACGTTTGTTTAGATCCATGACTATGCCGATAGTCGGAGGAGGGACCTGAGGGCAGAAGAATCTTTATCGCTTAGTATTTCTCGTACCCTATCAATGAGCTTGTGAAGACTTGGTCTCCCCTCTCCTCTCCCAAGTACGTGTGATCAGGCAGGGAACACCCCCTGTTTATTCTGCCTCATCCGGGAATTGAACCCGGGCTGTGTAGAGGACAGAGAGTGAGATACAATTATTCTCCCACTGACCTATTATGACTGACTGAATAACTGTATCGCAGTAGCTACAAACCTACTCACCTTGATACAATATGGACAGTAGGATTTGCTAAACATCATCACTTTGTGCTCATTGATCTTTACTTGCACCTGCTCGAGGGGAGATAGCCCCTTGTCGTCTATTGGCGGCATGACGAAGACCGCTCTGTCTTGATCCGACTCAGTGGTTTTCTTAAGTGCTGCTGTTCTTTTCAGTATGCCTGCGACAGGATGGAAAATGTGATGCTTATTCTCATAGAATCATACAATATAGGACCCTAACCCGCCGTGTGGAGACTGTTTATCTTTTGGTGAGGACTGAGGAGGGGGCGATTGGGGGTGAGGGGAGCAGATAGTATGGAGGTATCACTGCTAAATTAGAACTAACTTACCAATGTTATTAAATAACCAAGTTGGTGGCAGAGTTTGTTTAAACGGTTGTGTTAGCTTGGTTGGTAAGGAAAGAGTACTACTTTGAAGCGGCTATTTAACCCGTGCCCGGTAAAGATTTCTTATCTGATGTCTGAACCCATTGCAACTCACAACTGAGAATAGATTAGATTTAGATTATTATTAAACTACTAGTACTACCTACAGCACTACTAGTACTAAAGTCTAAACTGATGAGTCAGAATGACCGAGCAGAGGAAGGTTATTTTAATTTAGTTTATAACTATCACTATGACTAGTATCAGTAGGACTATGACCGAGTCAGTCACTCAGTGTGAGTGTTCTGAGTTTTGATCCATAGACCATAATAATTGAATAATTTAATTATTATATGACAATTGACATCATGCTCATCACACAGAATCAGACAATGTCATAAACTCATATGAATTATGATATGTACGACTACGATTGTATCATGTATGGGCATGGCATATCGTAACTGATCGAGTAGGGGTATTACTATTCTTTACAAATTCCGAAAACGACCGTGAATAGGCGCACCACTGTTAATCTACGGATCTCAAGCCTACTGAGTACAGACTACAGAGTCGAGTGAGTTATCTCCAGATCGCCTGACCCGACTCCTGAATTGAAAACTCGCGTGCTCGCGACCACTCGGCAGCCGACTAGAAATGGCATGCAAGAGTATTTACATGAATTACGATTTCGAACTCAATAGGTTAACAAGATCGGCGAACCTTGTGATTCTTCACAACGCTATAAGCTTCAGGTGGTTGTGAAATGTACACCTGCAAATTGACAGAAAACCAAGCGACAAAACATACCCAACACTCAACCAAGACGAAAATGCATGGTGATTTTTTACCCTCAAAGCCCGCGGTTAGAGCCTTGCGATGACTAGCCAATCGAAATAGGATATATGAACCGCTGAGAACACAACTCCAAAGTTGGCATTGAAGAATATTATGTAGGAGCAGATCTCGGCTTGACTGTACTGAACAACAATGACGCGCATGCACTTACTGATGTCAACTTGTAATAAGATTAGATCTTCGAAACCTACATTAGGGTTTACCATCACAATCGGGCATGGTTGCATTACAAGATCCAGTGACATAAGGCATCATAGGATCAGCGTTCTTAACTTGAGTAATTATCGCAAGTCCAAAGGAACTAACTAATTAAATGAAGATATCGCATCCATCAAATCACCAAAGTCTTAAGAGACAAGAGGACCCCCGAATACTGACCTCAACTGTGAATAGTGTTTACCATCACAATTATAGCGAAAATACCTGTACTGTAGACTATAGGTGCAATGAATCTGATGCATCTCGTACAGAGAGAGCATTTGTACGGTTTCGTAGACACCACCCCTGGTGTGGTTGGTGATGTACCTATCCTAATTCTGACTAGTTGCTTCAAGCCTCTATGCCAAGTCATTCATCTAGCCAATAGAAAGTCACCAGGGCTAGTGCTATTTACACTCACTAATCTACTTACATAGGTGTAGCCTACTAGTTACTAACTTGTTATGAAATACATGTAGTTATGCCATAGTTTGTAGTTACTACTACTCGGTATGACTAGATAAGAAAACAGATCTGCATGACTTCTAATCCCAATTTCATGATTTTTGTTGTTATCATCAAGCCGGGTTGTTTATTGCTATCCTAGAAGCCTCAGAGAAGGTTACTTTGTGATTGTACATCCTCGGTCCAAGTACGGCATCAAGGGTAACAGAAAAAAGCATCACCTGAACTGGGTATGGAACAATACGAGTGCTGTTGTGCTATAGAACTACATGCACCAACCTACTGCATAGGTGCGCAAGTTCGAGACTCACTGCCTCCGGGGCGTTTCTCTGATAAAGGCCTTTAGCAAGCCCCTCACTCCAAATTGATAGCGTTGGTTCAGATCACCACGGTGATAAAAATGGAGGTCCTAGTCAGTGCA
>Ga0224511_10003871_pt1 | contig 11038 bp, 5 predicted proteins | sample SF_May12_sed_USG_2_FD_169988 | JGI IMG/M metagenome (GOLD analysis project Ga0224511, IMG submission 169988) | Sediment microbial communities from San Francisco Bay, California, United States - SF_May12_sed_USGS_8_1 | ecosystem: Environmental > Aquatic > Marine > Sediment | place: USA...
AATTCACCAGTGTGGCTTTGTATTTTGTGATATGTATGGCTCAGGTTGACTGGCTCCACCACAGAACCAGAGGAAGGCAATTGGAAACCACCTCAGCATCAATCCACTCCACCATGACAATGACAGGTCATAAAGCCTTTTTCATCACCAACCCGTTATCTCAATGTTTTAGCAATGTCTTCTGATCCTGACAGAAAAGAACCTTTACCTGAAGCACAAAAATAAAGACTTTTGTTCACTCTTTAAGTTTTTTTTAATAGTAGATACTATTTTTATCAATCAAAACATGAGATTGATGGAGGTTATCATTAAATCAAAATATTTGATCATCACAGCAAAACATACTCCATGCATTGACCCTAACTGTAGGTTCAGCATATGAAGCGGTGGGTATAAACTTTACAGTATCTTTGGCAGTTTCTGCTAGTCTGATAATCGTGTAAGAAGGGGAGAAATGAAAAAATTACATTCGGTGCTGAATAAAGGCACTAAAATACAGCAAAAACACTGCAACTTTATAGAGACGGTTTCAGTATAATGGAGATCAAACAAAACAACGGAATACTACAACGTCTTTGTAGACAATAAATAAATTATGGGAAGGCTTAGTCGAAGATCATATAGTGCCTTGGTCATGCAGGGCTGTAAGCAAAAAGATGATCTACAATAAGTTACAATAAATAACAGCACAATAAAACGCCTCGGTTTAATCAAGCATGGCTTCTTCTTCACGGCCTAACGGAGTCATTTTTGTTACTGCTCATTTTAGTGTTATAGAAATATTTTCATTCAGTCAGTGTATTGAGACATCATCTGTCACAAGTGAGTCCCATCACGTGCTCACAGTCAGCGGTGGTGGAGGGGTGAATGTCGTCACGGCGGGACTTCTCGACAAAACCTCGTGTTTTCCAGTAGCCATCTTGTCACTTGTCTCGGTTATGTCTTCGTCGTCGATGATAAGGCTGGTGTTGGCACCACCTATCTCATGCTTCAATAAGTGTCGATCAAGATTGGTCTGCTGGCCGAAGCATCGGTCACAGATGTGACAGCGAAACGGTCGCTCCTTGTTGTGGATATTTCGCACGTGACGCTGCAGATTGGAGGAGATGGAGAAGCTGCGTTCGCAATACTTGCATTTGTAAGGTTGCTCACCGGTGTGAGTTCTGAGATGGCGTGTTAAGTTCGCAGATCGAGGGAACACCTGAAACAAAAAAAGATTGAGGGTTAAAGGGCTTGTTGTTTTGGTAGTTTGAATGTGATAAGTTCTTGCGTATGAGAGTCAACTCTCTTTATTACAGTCCAACCGATTTGCACTATATCGTCCTTTCCCCGGGAGTGTACCCTCATCAGAAGCTGCACCACCGCCTCCCAAGATAACAGTTACCACTACCAATCCTGTTTGCCATCTGTATACCACTTTATCGAGAGTGTAAGCTTACCTTTCCGCAGAATTTGCAGGCGTATTTCTCTTTGTGCTTCACTTGCGAGGAAGGCGAGAAATTGAACTGCTCCTGTGACGTCTTGCTGGGAGCGGCCATCGGTGATCGGTTGGCTTGTACGGCGGAGCTCTTAGGATGCTCCGCGTTTGGTGACGATGTAGTCATGGCGGACGGATGCATGAATGGCGAAAATGGATGGAAACCAAAACCAGGAGGCAACAGCGTTGACATAACCTGTAATAAAATGGTTTTCGTAAGATTTCAAGATTTCAAGATAAGATTTCATAACTTGGCGAATAATGTTATCTGATGCTGCCAACCTGGGCAGGCGCTGAATGTGCCCAAATTTTGCTTCACTGAACCATGACACCGACTGACTCAACACGAATAATTGAGCCAGAAAAATGTTCTGGTAGCCCTTCGAGGTTGGCTGCCATTCGATCTAATCCATAAGTTTACACATGCTGTTATGAACTTGCCATGATAAAAGCGCACTAAATACAGGCTATGAAAAGACTAATACTCATTGGCACATATAGAGAGGGAAAGGCTATGTTCATGTGGAAATTCAAGTATTTCTTGTTGGAAAATCTCTGTGTAATTTTATCACGGCTCAGCGGAGAATGGATATAAATGTAAGAGGCCACGGTGGCAATAAAGAGAATTGAAAGTTGCTAAAGTGGAATAACGTTACTAAAACTTTTACTGAATTGTGTAACATAATCTCACCTTGGCAGCATCTTGTAACATCTTCTCCCGAAGAACTGGGTCACACATCAGGGCAGCATTCAGCGCTGCTGGATTAGCCATTGGGTACGCGTGATGAAGTCCCTTTAGATCTGGGAACATCCTTCCACCTCCCATCATCAAGGAACTGATTCCTAAAGAAGAAAGTTCCATTTGAATGAAGATTATACATTGTCATGAAGCAAGTTTAAAACCTCCGAGAGTGAGTTTTGAGAATAAATTTCCGCCTTGATAAGCCTGCATGCCCCATCAGTCAGCGGGTAACCAGGACACAAATCATTGGCTCAGAGGAGGTACCTATACTAGATCATTTCATCAACACAACCCAAATGTTTGACGACGGGCAATGTTGGTATGGTTTGATTAAAAACCTATTGGTGGAAGTATTTGAATTCTTGATCACAATCTAACTTTGAGGCATACCTGAGGGAGTAGATGGTTCAGGACTGCCAGACTGACTCTTGGGCTTGCTGAGATCTAGCGGCTGAGAATGTTCTGCTTTCCGTTTCATGCCCATCTGCTTACTAGGTGAGGAACTAGCCGATGAGTGGGAGGGGCTAGTCAGCGAACTTCCTGTCACAGAGTTGCTGGGAGATCCCAGAGATGAAGCCATTAGCTTAGATTGGGAGTTTGTGTGGTGTAAATGGAGACGGTTAGGATGAATAGGTTCAGGCTTTATTGGGTGATCTCTCTTTGACTTTTCTGGTGAGGATTCAACTGCAAAAATGAAGATTACCAACCATTATATTACAGTACCCATGGAACATTCTGGAGTCTATTCATGTTCGCTCCCAATCCGCCCAATGAGGGACTCAGTGCTCATGACTCGTAAGGTGAGAATTTTCTCCAACGAAGATTATTAACAGCTCAGAAGATATTGTGAAGTTGTGGCTTACTCGAGGAGGTGCTTGGTGGGTGACTTGATGACTGGCTGCCCGTAGAAGGAGAGTTTTGTTTTCTCTCATTCTCTGGCGTGGCGCGCTCAGATTTCACAGACTGCATCTTCTCAAGCTTGGGCATGTTAAACTGGTTCCTCTGCATCTGGTGAAGTGATGGAGTCATGTAGGTAGCCAGGAATTGTAGCATCTGTGTGCTACCAGCTGATGGCATGAAGGGAAAACCACCTACAAAATATAGTTGGCATTATTTTCACTATTAACATCACCAAATGTGATACTAGGAAGACAAGGCACTTCCCATGGTCCCGCAGTGACCCGTCACAAAAACGAAATGTGAAAAATTTGTCTCTGAATGACAGGTCACAGGGGAAGTTTAGAACCCCCTATGTCCATAGACGCTACTCAGTATTTCACTGAGTAGAGTATCCCCAATAATATTTTCTTAACGCTTCTGGGCTTTCTCAAATCATTCTAGAATCTATTCCAAACTAGGATACAATGAATAGTTTACCTGGCATGTTTCCAGCATTGGGAGGATAACCAAAGGGGAATGCAGCTGAATGTTTTCCCGCCAGACTGGCCAGGTAGTTCTGTTGCATTTCCTGCGGGCTCGGCTTCTCCTGAATCGGCGCAGGAGATTCGGAGCTAGAGGAGCTGACGGAAGGCGTGCTTGACATGTTGGTTGAAGGTAGGGAACTCGGAATACCCATCGGGTGCATGCCTGGCATGGCGTGATGATTTCCATCGCAAAATCTATGAATTGAATAAAATAAATTAAAAGTGATTCAGTCAGAAGAGCACATACAGAAATTTGCAATCTGCCTGCAATATCACAATTTAGTGTAACATTTTTAGAACTAGTATCTAATGATTTTCACTTCCATGTTTGCACATGTGCATGACTATTTTAGTTAATTTAAGCAACCATTCGACCTTGGCTTTCTGCTCAATGTAATACTCCAAGTGTTAAACCTCTCACTTCTTCCCATCCCAATGATGATACATCCAAATGCGAAACTTCATGGTCCCAAGACAGGCATGCATGTGTTTGTAGGTAGATCAACTCACCTCTTGTGCTTACTCAGCGAAGTAACAGTGGAGAATGCTTGTCCACAATCCTTACACTTGATTTGCTGTCGGCAGTCAGCATGCATCCGCTTATGCCTACACAGGTTCGAGAACTGTGTGTATGCTTTCAAGCAAACCTAAACGAAAAGTCAGCTGAGATGAGATGGGGAAAGCAAGCCATACGGAAAAGGGAAGGGCCCGACTACACATACATGCATGCATATTGATATTACCTGCCTAAAAGCATGATTACCTGGCAAACAGAGGGGCTAAGAAGAGGTCATAATGTACAGAAACATTGGCGATGAGTAAAAGCAGAGCCCTCAAGGGCTTTAATGGTCAGTGGATGGGAAGGACTTCTGTGGCAGGCAATCATGATTTAACAAGACTACTAGCTCGCTAGTAAAAAACCAATGCCACTGACGTATCTAATCGCGCGTGCGAGACAATGCCAGGATAAATTAATGAAAGCCAAAAGGCACCCGAATTCAAGCGGGCTTACGGGGCAGTGCTGGTTCACTAATCGGGTACCTTGCTGAAGATATTCCAACGGCCCGCGGCAACTAACCTCGCATTGAAAAGGCTTCACGCTGCTGTGGATGTGCTGATGTTGCTTGAGACCAGAACTGGTTGCGAAGGTCTTGCCACACTCTGGGCAGGCGTGACTGCGTGCTCCTATGTGCTGCGAACGGATGTGTCGCTGCAGGTTTGACGGATCAGTAAAGACTTTATCACAGTTTTCGCAACAGAAAGTTTTTTCTCCATCTTCTCCGGTTCTCATCAGCTGCAAAGGGGCCATGATGTTATTTCAATGCGCAAAAGATTGTCTAAGATACTAGGGTATGGGGGTGCTAGTACTGGCTGGTATTCGTGAAATGTAACTACTGATTTCATACCGCTCGCAATAAAGGAATGGCTGGATAGTTAACTCGCTGAGCTCATGATTTTCACGCAGGGTTGAGGTTCTGGTCATGGAGCGGTTCTATTGCGAGCATGAGCTCATCACTTTATTCCTAGTACCAGAACAAATCTCTGGTTCACTAAATAGGACGTCCAAAGGCAGCGTGGTAGAAAAAAACTTACAGATGGGCCTGCTTCCTCGTTGGTCCACTTCATATCATGGCGGTGCTCATAACCGCTTTCATCTGACATCTCGCCATCTGAATCACTGCAAAACCATCATTGATGAGATCAACATATGGCAACGCTTATGTAGCCGAATGGTGTGAGAAAGCGTGCACCAATTGCAACACAGATCACACCCCTTAAAAATAACCCACCAACATATTAACTATATTACCCCCCTCAATCTGTACGATGAATAAGACTTTATGTGTCAAAAAGGGTTGCTAGTGTCCACTAACAGCGGCTAAAATAAATTGCAATGCTCATAATCACCTATGTCCTAAAGGAAAATCAGTACTCAATTCATCGACCATATAGCAAGTGAGAGTGTAGGTGTATTACATACCTGGATTTTTCCTGCGGGCTAGACTCTCCACACCGAGCGAAGTGTGCAGCGGCGTGAAGGCACGAATACAACTGATGATGTCTCAGAGTACTCTGAGATTTAAACTCCTGAGAGCAATGTGGACATTGATAAAGAGATCCGCCTGCAAAAAATCAGGTAGTTCATGAACACCTCAAACTGTCAGAGGACCCCTATATATAGACTAACTGGTAGGGATGTGTTGTCAATTAATGGCTGAGGCTGACGGCCAGGTTCAGTTCAACTATATATGATTATCAAATTTGTCTCCTTCTGATTTATGTGCTCTGCGGGCCAGAAAAATGAAAACTTATACTAAAGTGAATCGCAGGTAGTACAAGATGGAGAGGGGAATGAGGCAGGATGTGAAATTAAACACCTTCCATTCTTTCTGGCAATACTGATTCACCACCCAGCTCTCGCGCTAACCGAGTGATTGGCACTTTGTAAGGAATTTTCACGATTTAGCGCCGCAATGAAAGAAGCCACCCACATTCCACGCTATCTAAATCCTAAGTAAACCTAGGGAAGATTGTCCTGATTTCAATAGACCGAACAAGGGGTAGATAGCAACTGAAGCGGCATTTTAGTCAAAGTAGCATTATAAGCCCATAATTATTGATGCCCTGATCCCTCGTTAGAACTCTCGGATACTAATGTTGTCAATGGCTACCACCGGCAAGAGTCCCTCGCATTCCTCTACTGATTCAACTTTATACCCAGAATAGAGCTACACAACAATCCGACAGACACGAAAGACACTTTAGGGCTTTCATCAGCTGTGCCCTTCTGTCATTTAATTCGTTCTATCAACTTCCATATTTTGAAAGTGGTTTTGAATATGACTGGTTCTCAGATGTAGGATTAATTGATAGAGGTAACCAAAAAGATTTTGGCCAATCCATTGGGTGGTTATTCCGGTTGGCATTATGAATTTTCTTAAAACAAATGTTGCTGCTCATTATTAATTCATGAAGGAAAGATAAATCTAGTGTCTAGTCTATAGTGTGCTGATACATACCTTCAACCATGACAGCATCATCTGTGAAGAGCAGTAACTCCCGTCCAACTCCGATAGGTGTGGTCGTTTTATAGAGAATCTGAATACAAATATATGTATTATTACTTTATACTATAGTTTATTACAAATATTTGCATGACAAATTCATCACAAAAGATTGATAAAAATCACCATCAAATGCAGAATTAGTTTATCAGACAGATCAGTTCCCCGTCAAGATGGGTTGATATTGCCATGCCATGTATTTCTCTATACATGTAGTAATAATATTGAGGTGATAACACACGCGGAGACACTCGTCAGTGTGGAAGAAGATTGGTAGCATCATTTGTAACAATAACAGTGGTCTGAAAAAGAATTATTGCAAAACATCTACACAATGGCTTGTCAACTTTCTAGTTACTGTTTTTCACCACTTACTTTTTAATTTAATTTAATTGTGTTAATTTAATTGTGATGCCTACCTGATCTTTAACCTGCACGGCCATGATGTTTTTCTCACTTTCTTTTCCGCTGCTTCGAACGTATTTTAACCAGTTGCCTGTACCGGGCTCTGATGCATCAATCCAAGATTTTACCACTCCGTGCTGATCGACGATCTGCAAATGAAAGTTTAACACTTTGAGGCATCATTATAAACTAACCCGCTATCGCTAACTCCGACTGCTAGGTAGCCCTGAAACAACTGATATAATGAATTCTCTTATCTGGAACTTTCCCGGCTGGCGATGAATCTACTTTTAGCTCCGTTGACGTCCTAAGAATTTTTCAAGAGGGGGTAACTCTTATAATATGAAACCTCTCCTTGCTGCGGTATCCTAAAGCCAAATCAAGGAATTGATAGATAATTTCTGAGAGTGAATAATTGACAATAATAATGATAGTTACAATATGGCTATCTAGATTATCATTTCTAATTTCCTATTTGTTTACCAGTTTTTTCGAAATTCTTGTTGTTGTTGAATCAAGCTCGGGTCAAAGGAATCAGGATAGACAACTAGGATTGTTGACAGCACAATTATTACATAACAATAATCTATAACTCAAAAAGCAATTCCTACACTTCTCTTCGTTTAGTTTTTTTATCAAAACATCGATGAAATTAATTAAAGACGCTGCTTTCTGACGCTGACGCTGCCGGCATCACCAGCGATTGGAGCAGGGTTACCCGGATGAAACTATTCGCAGAACGCGCTGCCCTGCCGATCGTTTTATATTCCAAACTGCTGCCGTTACTAGTTATGACTATCCTGCGATGAGAGATTGCTGCCAAGACGCGTTTGCTGCCACACAATGATAACAACGATGTTTATCCCAAGAGCGCAGATCACCAACTCACTGTTGATCAAGAAGCTCCGCTCAATATATATGTGTGTGAGCGTGAGGTAACGCTTCGTGAGTCGGGAGGTGTGAGTAAAGTGTGATCTTGTTATTCAGCGTGAACTAATAAAGGCTTGTTGTGGACAGACGGGTAAAGATGGAGCGATCCTATTGGTTAGTAAAAACCCTGACGTCGGTTCCCGTCCAATCAGAACTTCAGAGGTATTGTCAGTTGATTTATGAAAGTATGTTTATGGCTGGTCAATTCACACAATCTATCAGAGAATAAAAAACAATACCAGCTTCATTATAATTGATTATTAATAATATTATAATTTCTCTCAAACCAAAATGATAAAGACCTTATGGCATTGGCCAAACCACTGAATATAACTTTTAGTGACAGTGGAAATCTTTTTGGCATTTTCTGTCCGTCATATATTCCACGAGTTGCGCCATGTATTGCAATTTTGCCTGGGCAAAAATGATATTAATATTATTAAAACACATAGAAATCAAAGCCTCCTCCTCTCTCAAATGATAGCTTATATTTCTTCCCCATATCCTACATTATTCTTTATCTTATAAATAAAAATGTATAATAACTGCACCGCATACCACATTATACATCCAAAGATCAGAGAAGTATAACGTACCCACTGCATAATGAGTTTTGCAATTCGGGAAGAGTTTGCTCTCAGTGGAGGTGAAAGCATTACTACATTTACGTAAACTGTTATTCAGCGAGACTAATAGAACTTCACACCTTTAACTCGACAGTAGAGTCACATACTCACCGATCTCTTTAGTGTCCATAGTGATTTAACTACGCTTCTACACATTTTTAAAGCCGTGTTGGGTTGGATTGACTGATCCCTAACCTCCCAGGATTATCCAACCAATTGAGCAGTGCAATGCTTCACACCAAGGCTGGTAGAGCAGAGTTGGCCCTGGCCAGGTTCAATCACGAGGCCAGTACAACCCCCCCCCCCACCCCCGCTTGCGCCTTCACTGTCGAAACACACAGACGCTACATGTGAGTCTTCATTTTCTTTTTAAATTTGTAAATTCGATAATAAAATGCTACTTTCAAAGTTGTACGAACCAGGGCAGAATTAATCTGGTAGGAGTCAATTTTTGTGCAGTATAGTCGTTCATATGTCTCTAAATGTTTGACTCCATGCAAAAACTTACGACAAAGACACCAGCCGAATGAACCATCATTAGCGAGACAACAACTGGATTACAAATTTAATTAGTAGATAAACTCTTCTATCTAAAGCCTTAATACCATAATGACTTGCAGATGGTTTGCATTGGAAGAGATGTATCGGCCTGAACAAATGCATTGAGCGTAATGATCCCGAAATACTAGATGCAATTAGTTGTAATGGGGAGATGGTTTTGTTTCAACGTTGATAGATCAAAAGTACCATTCCTGTTATCCTGGAAATTTAAGGATTTAACTGCCGGTGATTGTCCTGGTACATTACGAATCAATCTATAAAAGGAGCTCTGGGTGTAATTATGGCAAAGGGAAGAAAGACAATAAAAATTAAGGTATTGTGCCTTCGTCTGCAAGCCGGCCAACGTAAGAAGCGGATCTATCTTATCAATAGAATGACCTATAGCCAATAGTACTTCATCAGCAAGTGGGCCTCAAAGAAACCAATTATAATTGAAACGACCAGTCGCCTCGCCTCTACAGAGAATTCATTTGTTCAGTGTCTACACAGCTGAGCAAAACTTAATAGACGAGAGTACATCTTCCAAACGCAAAAAACACTGACACACAGGTGTAGCAAGCGGACACCGTAATTAGTCTACATCCCCCTGTCCATCGCAAAGGTTATAGGTGATTGCTTTACCCCTTACAGAAGTTTTGATTTATCCGCCCAAATGTATAACCATTATCCACACCGAGGGTTTATATATAGGATATCTCTTTCGAGTATGAGGGGCACTGATGTATTGTAAAGCGTCTTTTATAATAAGATTCCCACTTCACCGACTGACGATGCTATCATATGGTCATTAGATTCTATTGTTATATTCACTAGATGCTAGAGGCATGGAAGCTACTCGATCAGTCGTGACTGATGAAGAGGCAAACTCATTGCTCAAGTTTATCAAAGCGAATAAGATGAAAATGGCCGTCGTTTTAACATCCTATCTATAGTCGATCCCCATCCAGTCAGAAATTGAAGCAGTGAGTAGTACATCGGACTTAAATCGAAGGTTCCTGATTCGATTGCCAGTGTTGGCACCACTTTCCGAATTCGGATTGTGGAATTCTAACCGTAGACCATCCTCAAACAAACTAGTGGCTTGGTGATGTCATCTAAAGATGGAGAAGCCCGGGTCACCTAATCTAAAGTCGAGTGCGCTACCCACTTACTAAGCCACCCTTTCTCTATCATATGGACAGTGGTCCATTTTATAAAAGCTCTGAATTCAACAAACAAAACTTGTCCGTGCGCTACCTAGCGGGACTGCCTGTATAATCACGTATGGTGGCGTTTTGATTACAGCCATCCCGGATTCAATCATAGGTTACGCTTCTAGTCTTATCTAGTGCCATATGCCAGTCAGTAAATTAACCCATCACTGCAGGCTGACGTCCGCCGGTCATCCGTGACCGAATGACACCGGTTTGTCTCCATAACAGTGATCCCAACAGCGTTGACCTACCACTCTTCCTCAATTTAAAGAATGCACCAATTTTACATTACGCTAAATCTGAGGACTTGACTTTTCTTTTTAAAATAATATAATAATAATAATAATAATAATAATAATAATAATATACCATGGTATTATACTAGCCAAGTACATACGGTCAAAAGATCTGAAGCTGCTTTATTCTCTTCTACTTATCTAATATAAAAACCAGCATTGAGTCAGCCACTTATACATTGTATATACTTGATTAAAAAAAGCATGGCAGTCATGAAAAACCTAAAAATTTCAATGAAAAGTGCATGGCAGGTCAAGTTTGAAAAATAGTCATAAACGTGTTATGTAACATGGTGTTATGTAACATGGTGTTATGCTC
>Ga0224511_10003872_pt1 | contig 11036 bp, 7 predicted proteins | sample SF_May12_sed_USG_2_FD_169988 | JGI IMG/M metagenome (GOLD analysis project Ga0224511, IMG submission 169988) | Sediment microbial communities from San Francisco Bay, California, United States - SF_May12_sed_USGS_8_1 | ecosystem: Environmental > Aquatic > Marine > Sediment | place: USA...
TTGTATTTTTTAACAAAAAAAAAAAAAAAAAGATTTTTTCATTAAAATGTGATATATAGTATGCTTTTACTTTTCAACCGTAGAAAAATCTATTTAAAATGCAAGTTACCCATATTAGCTTAAATTAAATTAAAGGGAAGTAATTTTACACCTTATTACCTCCCTTAAATATGAATAAAATGAAAATTTTCAAGCTTGTTTATAAAATCAAAAAAGCAAAAACTGAGAAAAGGTATGCGGTGGATCGTCTTAAAATGACATATATTTAAATAAAAAAAGGTTTATAAAATCTCTTCATAGCTGCAAATATGTGAATCCATTACAAAGGTCTTACCTTAAGTTGTACAGAGTTTGCCTAAGTAGGACTCTGTTGGCAAACGTCGACTGAGACGCTGGTGGTGGTGAACTTAACTCAACCGAACGCTTGGCCAACAGAGGCTAACGGTTACCCGACGTAATGAACGCGATGGTAACGCAAGGGGCTAGCGTAGGAACAGCAACAACTTGCTCTAATGATTCTGTGTCCGCGTCTCTCTTGGTAGGCCTCTTCATCGACACATTCTTTTGTTTTTGCCTCTCCCTGACATGTCTACAGCTAAGCTTTACAGCAACCAAATACACAGAAGGGAGATGAATAGATGTGGCCACTTCTTCAATCAAAACAAGACTGCCAGGAAGTGTCAAAAGTTCGGGTATATATAGACGTTGCCTGACGCGGACTTCAAGCTTAACTACGCTGAGTATTCGTTCGTCTAAGTTGGACTAAGTCGGCGACCGCTGCACATACGCTACATCTGCGTTGGCAAAAGGTCGCCAACGCTAATGGAAAATAAATACAACGCCGGTAAACGCTGTCAAGCGCTAGCAAACGCTATCAAACGCAGTCAACCGCTTGGAAACGTTCGTAAAAGTTACATTGCGCCGGATAAAATTGTTCGTAGTGCGAATGAAAAATATCCTTCTCGCGAACGTAATTTCGCCGATGTTTGGGCTCATTTATAAGACTTTTCAAACGCTGGCCAACGCTGGAACAAATTTTAATAGTGTGAACCAACCTTTAGATACCCGCAATTCTTCCCTGTAAGAAACACGTTTACATTAAGAAAGGAAAATAATTAAAAAAAATATACTAGTAACAAATAATGAATGTAAAGGGTATTTTACTTACCAAAGCAAAAAAACTCACTTTCAGAGAAAAACGCAAGTGTCGTGTCAAATAATTTGCAGTTTGTCAATTCGGTATTTGTTCTGAAAGCGATACCGTGACCCAGCCAGTGTTCTTTTGACAGATGAGGTGTGGATATTATGCATTAGCGTTTATTTAAACATTTCTTCAATTTATATTATATCTTCTGTAGAAGAACAAACGGCTTAGCTGTTACAGCTGTGTTCAAGTTACTGATTAGCATTTTAAATGGTTATGTTTAAGTAGACTTTAGTGGTCTCTTATTAACAGGATTATTCGAGTACATACTATGTTAATGTATGTAAATACAACAACAATACAACAATAATCTCAATTGCGTTCAAGCAAGTACATGCTTATAGCAAAACAAGTATTGATTCAACAAGTAGAAAAACTGTATTTCAAGCGCCGAAATGTAGTTTTCCATAACAACAATCATAATCAAAATAGGGAAAATTCTCAGTATACAAGTACATGTAACAGTTTGTTTATAATTGGTATAATTAATATGTGTTAAATATTGCGTACACAGGTATTTTAACAAACAATGAAAATATTGCAAACGAACGCGTTGATTTATCTCTTATAAGTATTATACGAACTTAATTTCAGTATCTATTACAATTACTACATGTAGCTATAATTATGAAACCAGTCATAATTCAAATAGACAAGATTTCTGTTTATTTTACTACATTGTTGGGTTAAGGAATTTGTGGGCGTCATCTGAAGCATGATCCTATATTATTTTACCATATTACTTGATTCATGTGATCCTCGTTGGTATTGAAGCAAATCGATATAAATAAATTCGCATTATTTAGGTATGAGCCGTCTACATGTGTTTACAAACATTCAGGGAATTAAAAAAATACATCCACTCTATTAAATTTTCTAAGATCACTTTAAAAGCCATTCATAACTTTTCTCTTGCACCTTTAATCAATCCCTTATCAATGTGCAAAAGAAAATGTTATCAATGACTTGGAGTTGAAATATTGCATAGTTCGATGATATAAGATAATTATCACATAAGAAAACAGGATTAAATAAATGCAATTAAGATGCACAAAGTGCAAAGTCCACAAGATTAAATAATTGTTTCCAAAAATAGTTTTTTCACGACATACAGTTATGTGTCTGCCCTTCCCAATCTAAATGTCTTAATGTTATCATTTACTTTTATAATACATAACAATAAATAATCATTTATGTTCTACCACTAGACATTGAATCCAGGGTTAGTTTTTAAGACAATTTGCTGCTGTCCTCTATTGGAAGTAAATGCCATAAGAAGACCGACATACCGTGTGAGACACACACATCTTGAAAATTTGTCCTCTGTCATAAAACATACCAGGCATATTGAGTTTGCACATAACGAAACGTAATATTGATGTTGTAATAAATGATTCAGAATGTATTGTTATGGTCGCCTGTTTCTTTTTGTGCTGTGTTTGTTTTTGTACGGGCCAATTTGTATGTTGACCCCGTCTGCTGCGTGTGCAACAAATTTTTATTAAACATCTCTTCCATTTATATTACAATGAACAAAAATGAATATATTTTTGTCAACCATATATATTAATGTCAATAACCATAATGTATGTGTCATGAAAATTAAATTTTGATTGTTATTGTACCCAGTAAAGCTGACAGTTTGGCAACCATTTGATAATTCACAAAACAAGTTATTGATTATTTACACAATTTGTAAAACAAATATTACATTGCAGAAATGTGATAAGTCCAAAATGAGGTCTGCAAAAAGTAATATACATTTCCCATGAAAAACATGCACCCTACACCTTCAATAAACGTCACATGCACCCTACACCTTCAATAAACGTCACATGCACCATATACCTTCAATAAACGTCACATGCACCCTACACTTTCAATAAACGTCACATGCACCCAAACCTTGTATAAGAACACCACAACTACAGACACAGTGTAGACATACCATTACATGAAGACGTTCACATTCGGTTACTAACGTGTTACTTTACCAGACACATAGTTGAAAGTCTCCTCTTCAAAACATGAGATTAAAGAATGCACAATGCAGCAGAGCTTAAGGTTCGAAACATGTCATTTGAAAAGTTGACATCCGAAAATAAACACTTTGTCTCTGATTTAAGAACAACAAACATCTCGACAAAAGAAGCTGTACATTTAATGTTATATATAAAACACAAGTAAACAAAATTCTAATATATATTTGTCCTACAACTCTACAAACTTAAGTCTAAAAACTATTATTTGTAATATTTTAGAGCAAGGGATTAAAGGGTATATGCCTGATATCGTTATCTTTATAAAAAAATAGCTCAACTAGTGATTATTCAAACGGAATAAGATATAAAAATATACCCAAGCATTTTGGAAAATTCGTCCAAGAAATTTACACCATGACTGCCTTACACAAAAAATTTTGTTAATCTGCTACTATATTTAAATAAAGATTGTGCATGACTGATGTACGAGACGGGCTTTTCTACAAACAGTAAAGTAATAGTTTAGCATAAATATTTCGCTTACAATGTATTGTTCAGCACCAGGTTGCTTAAACGGTTCTCTTACTTTTGTGTCTGAGAGTGTTATGCTTTTGCATAATAAAAAATGACATCATCTGACATTCTTGCTCTTAACTGTTCAATAAAAGATTTTAATATTAGGTATTCATAGTAAATGTTTCTGATGAATATCATGTTTTCCAAAACGGTAAGTGTTACATGTACTACACTTCTTAAAGATGCTAGGTCTGTATCTTTATACCCTTATAATCGGTAACAAATCTTGCAATATGTTAAGTATACTATATAAACTAACTTTGTATAAGGAATTGCAATCTTTTGTGATAAATATGGTGTTTTTGGACACAAAAGAAAAAAAAACAACAAAACAAAAAATCAAACATAAAAACACTTGCCGGAGCCGGGGATTGAACCCGGGACTTCTTGCACCCAAAGCGGATGCGTTACCACTGAACCACCGAGTCAACTGAGAGTATTGATTGTAGTCAAGACATTTAACTGTTTCGACGCAATGGGTCGAAATGTAAACAAACAAAGCCAAATTTGCGGCCAGACATTTTCAATTAATACATGTTTCTGTAATATGTTTACATGCATGAACAACTATATATATCAGTTTCTCATAATTACAGGAGTAGGTTTCGCTGCTTAAATATGGTTAAAATGAAAGATGTAAACAATTCTGACCTAAAAGATACAGGCATAGCATCTTTAAGATCTAAATGGCCGAATCTATAAATAGGTACAGGACAACGTGACTCTACTTAATGTGTCATATCTACTGAGTATAGGGTGTGTACAGTCTGCATTTACGGCTATATTGCTGTTGTAATAGGCATTTGGGCTGTAGCAATTATTCATGAATGTCTAAGGCGGAGTAGAGCCATAACGCTAATGAATCAAATAGTGGGACTTTCTGACTAATTGCGCCGTAAAATGTCTGCTTTAAAACATAAAGGTGGATCATTAGTTGACACGCTATATTATTAGCCAACGGTCTGTCTTTGTAACAAAAACTGTAACGAATCAATCACGTCTTCTTCAAAGGTCATGGCCACTGATTTTACAGGCCTCTTGTGATTGATAGCACTTTCCCAGAACAAGAACCAACAGTACATACTTGTCTCAGGTATATGACAACGGTCCAATCGATTCTGAAAATAGGCGAATGATTGAAATACAAAATAAATGAACACATTTTCATCAACTACAATGTAACAGAATTATCCAAAAGAAGACACGCTTAAGACATGTCCTTCAAAATTGTCATTAAATACTTGTATTTGGCTTTCCCTTTTTGTGGACCGAAATTAATTTCAATAAGTTAAAAAACATTCAGGATTAAACGGGTTCTGCATAGGTTTCTGTATTCCCACAATAGTATTCAATCCCATTGTGTTGCAATGATACCCTTGTTATTGTCAAGTTCGAACATTTAACTAAACCTAGGTCACTGTGCATCAAATGTGTAATTGGGCAGAACAAGGTTCAGTCTGTTAGTATGTGCCACACGTCGGTATTTAATCATATTAACATATCAATGTATAACATCGACATATTTTAGCTCATCCGCTAAATGAAATGCACAGCATTGTTGCGACATATAATTATAATGAAGAACACCACAATCACTTGGGATCGTCCTCATTTTAACATTTTGACATTGCATCATTTTAATTGCATTCATGGCAAGTCAATCAACATCATACGTCTTTTATATTTGGCGAAAATGTCAACGTTAACGTATTCTGATATTGATAATGTGTACCAATATGACGTTAATTGGATATTTTGATAAACACTATCCTAGATAATGTAAAGATTTCAATAACAATTCAATTTTTTAATCTGACTTCAAAATGATTTGTGCAATAATGTCAGTTTTATTAATTGGAAGAACTGTACGCAATAGGCACGGGCTGTTAAAATTTGCTTGTAGCATATAAATTATATGAATATTACATTTAAACGACATTTCTAAATTACTATAATATTGTGATATGTATTTAGAAATGTCGTTTAAATGAAATTGTTATCATTATTACAACACAAACTCAACCCATTGACAAAATTAATGCAGTTTATTAAGCAAACTCCTCACTGTAATCTCTCTTCACGCTATTATTAACTGTTATTAATATAAACTAAAATATCATAAGTACAATCAAAGCAGACAACTCGTTCCTTGCTTAAAGTGTTCTTCTCATTATAATCTGGATTTATCTTGAAGACATCATCTTAAAAATAATAAATAATGTGTTAAAATAGAAAAAATCAGAAAAACACAAAAAATATTTTCTGAATGTATGTTGCGTCTTGGTATTCTGCGTGTTTGGACTGTTCTGTGAATGTATGTGTGTTTTTGTACGGGCCATTATGTCATGGTGCCCATATACTTGACATATCTACATTGTTTACAACAATCTTTCTTTGAACATATCTTCAATTTATATTACTGCAAATATCTTTAGTCGCAGTGTTGATTCCATTCTCTGATCAAAACACTTATTTTCATTTTTCATGCAGACTTCCGTCATAAACTTCATATTCGATCTCGGCGAACGTAGTAGTCTAATAACGCACGAATCAGCTTTAACATTATGTATGGAATTTAAAAATATTGAAACCAAAGCTAGTATATGTGTATAAATTCTCTTTAGTTACGATATAAATGTCATGGCTTTAGGAAAACCTTTTTATGTTAATAGTTTACAATAAAATCATGTAAGATCCGTTCAGAGCAAAACTGAGGACGGTACCACGAATCGTACCGGGGTCGTTGCAGTCAAACTATTCGGAACAGAAGTGTGTATTTCCAATCGGGCACATCGACTGTAACATTTTATAATAGAAGTATGTAAATTTTATACATTAATATATTACAATTACATCACATAACAAGTAAAAGTGTTTGACCTAGGGATTATTTGTTGTGTTTAGCCAATAAAAACAGTGTACTTGACAATTCGTAAACTAGGTCGTTTAGAACAAGCTCTATGATAGCTTAAACCAGTAACGTAGACTGGTAGACGTGAGTAGTTCAAATGTCTGTAATTCAGATTCTAGAACGATAGTTTTGTCGTAACAATTTCGGTATAATTAGTTTGTTTCTAATGGGTAGCGATCAACTGCAAAATATTTCGAAAGTTTCGCACGCCACATTTTTATTTAGATTCTGTCTCAATGTAAATTAAAGTCTTGTTTCTCGAGTTTCTACAAAACTGTAACAAAAAATGTTAAGTGTTGTTTGTATAATTTTTGCTCCAATTTGCGACCGTTTTTCAATCCATTTTTAAATGTGTCGCAATTGTGAGCTTTATTTTCAATATTGAAGTTGTGAAAATGATCTCCCGAAATATATCTAGCTTTATATGTAAGTGCCCAGTGAGACAGTCGGTGATTAAATTCCACTTTATTGTCTAACAATAGCAGTATTATCATTTGATCCCGCTCAACGCAATGAGGCTAGATTTCGGATATTTGCATATTGTCTTGCTAATAGTATTTTCTCGTTCGAAAACGAGCTAATTTTATTTTATTTTCTCCTCTGACCCTATTTTGTCTGATAAGGCATATGAGAAAGAAAAAGTCAGTAAACAGGGGCTATTGTAGCAGTGAAGAACAAAGCTGGTACATTCCATTGTGTAGACGAATATAATTGTTTAACTTATTTGATGACAGTTAAAAAGTATGGAATTAACAGCAGTGCTTCAATGACCGGTAAAAGTTATTCTAGCTCGTTGCATTTTAAGTTTGGACACGTTGTATCAGAACTAATATACTCAAAAAGATCATATTATATAAAGTTTTTTAAACAAACAAATAAAAACACATCATTTACAACTTCTACTTACTTTAATTGTTGTCGATGTTTTACATGCTTCCTAATTTGTTTTTGTTACAAAATATTGGCATATACTATTCAACAAGATATTTAATGATGCGATCATTATTTCATTGAACACTTTACAAAACAAAATACATTTTTTAAATGCAAGGTATCATGTATTGAATACAATAATATGCAGCATATTATTGAGGAAGAGTTTACTAAGTAGTAAACACAATAACATAAAACGATACCTTGTATCAATATATACACACATGTGTTGTATTTATCGATGTGTAAGAATTACTATATATCACAAATATACAAATATAACTTATATTTTTCATCATACCACCTGTTAAAACGGAAATCCCTTTTTGTTATTTATTTTCATCTTGTTATACAATAAAATGTAAATATAAAAAGTCAATTGTTTTTTTCATTTGAAACCATACACACGGGGGGGATCACGTGACTTCATAAGACGCGTAATGGCGTCGAGAAACGCTCGGTTAGTTCACTATTTTGTTAAATTATGGCTTTAAAGAATACAAATCTAAACATTGGACCTAGCCTATCATATGCGCAGTAACTTTGTCTTTCTTACGGTATAACGTCCGTTCTTGTACGATTAGTAGTTTCTGAGAACATTCATTGATTTGTGCTAAAACTGCGTTTCCAGCCGTGATAACTTCCACGAATCACTATTTATTGGCACAAAATTGACTGAAAAACGTATACATTGTTCATTTGTAGTCACAAAACCAAGCATCAATATTGATATTTATCCTGACGTCTGAAAAAACCCGAATACCGCATCTAATCTAGTATGTGAGATGTTAGACTTAAACTCCTAAACAATGATACATATCTAGGTCTTATCAAAAACTGTCTGCCCGGATAGGCCATTGTCTGTGTTGCTTTCCATAAAAACGTTCAATACATTTTATTTTTCTGGAATATCGCACGAAGCAGCTTTAAAAGATATCAGGCTGACTAAGAGGTAATCGACTTTTGAGATAAAGAAGTTGCCTTGGACAAAAATTTCATTTAAGAAAAGAATTATGCTTTTCAAATTCAGGGACAGTGCAGTTATTTTGCAATCTTTATTATGTTGAACGTGAATAAAAGCTATTTGTATTTTGTCTTTAGAATTAAAAGCAGTGTATGCCTTAAACAATGACTAAGACAGATAACATAAATATATATTTAGTTCATGGTAAGGACTTAACAAATATATGTCCAACGTGTTCTCGTTAGCTTTTGTGTTTGTTTTGTTTCATATACGGTCAGTCCAATTTACGGTGTCTTTCCGATTATCGTCAATTGAAATGGTGCGGTACATGCGTAAAAGTGTGTCCCCTGAACACGACTCTATAATAAATATTTTACAAAATAGAGCTGCAAAATTTATATTAAATAAACCAATTCGAACTCCAACAGCTGGATTATTTAAACAGCTTACATGGCTAACTTTTACAGATAGATGCAAATACCACACCGCTCTTCTTGTATACAAAACTTTACATCATATGGCACCTTCATACATGTCTGATATCATTATAGTTTCAACAAATAATAATTACTCACTTTGATCTGTTTTACACAATGACCTTGTACTAAAACATAAACCTAAAACAAAAAAATATCAAAGATTCATTTAATCATTACAGTATGACAGTATGGAATGAAATCCCAATTGAAATCAGGAATGCAGCTACTATAAAATATTTAAATACTTATACAAGAAGTATCTGTTGAATATGACATGATTGTGATTGATATGCTATGTGTTCTGAATATAACCATATATTATTTATAATTATAATGATAAGTGCATTTGAAAGAGTGCCTGTCATTACTTGTCTTTATTATTTAAATGAAGATGACATGTGTGTTAGTAATAGCTGCTCTATATTGTTTATTAAAAATGCATTATTTCTCTTGTTGAACTTTACATAAATTTGTGTTTACTAAAATACTATCCATAATATATTCATTTAAATGTGTTATTTTGTTTTGAAGGCCATTTGTAAATAAGACATGTTCTGTTATTGAAACTTTATATGTCTAAATGTCACCTTCAGAAAATAAAGTTATTATTATTATTATTATTATTATTAATCATCTCCATAGAAGGAGGACGAAAACATCTATTAAGATGACATTATGTCTCATTATTTTGCATACTTGTTCTCGGATTTCCTTTACTAACCCTCCATTATCTACGATAACTTATATTTGAAGGAATGTAAATGTTTTTTTTCTCTTAAGATAACATTTGTAAAAGATGAAGGAATTATCCCGGCTGCTACTAAAAACAACAACACAGCGTTGTTAAAGCGGACATATAAATGTACCATCTACTAATATACAGACACGCTTTAACTTTGAATTATTCTATTGCATACTGGTTCTTTGTATAATTATATATTATATACGACTAAAAACATGTAACGATGATACAGACTTTTCAATAAGTGGCGTTATGCATAACAACAGCAAACAATATCAGAATTTCCAAACCTCATTTATGCACTCTCTTTACCATACAAACAACGTTAAAAATGCCTAAAACAATGTTTAGGCAATTTAAAAAGGGAACAAAAGCCGTTTTGTTAAACGAATTCGGAAACTTTTTTTATTATACCTATTATACCTATAAGCAATATTTCATCTGACGTTTTTTTAATAATGAATTATTTTTTTCAATCGGATCCAACATTTCAGTCTATTGCAGTCATATACAAGTATACAATGGGATTGCAAGCTTAATGATAATCATTGTTATTACTATTACCTTGAGCGGGTCGCGGACGGCCCAGTAGCGCTCCACTGTGATTACAGATATGGTGAGAACGGATCCATGGGCGACCGCGTGCTTCACAAACGGCACCAGACGACCTGAAACAAACATACACACTGCATCAGCAGGCGTCAGTGGTGTGGCATCTTTCATTACCACTGATGAACAGCTCTAATATTGCCAATGCTGCTATTTTCCCATGCAAGGTGTGCTTCCTAAGGCCAATCATTTTTCTCAGTTGAATAACGCATGTATATTTACCAGAACTTCGTATTTCGCTGAAGTGTTCGCCATAAGGGAAAGAGAGGGAGGAAAGCTGATGAGTGGGGGTCAACTTACAAAGTAGACTACATGTATAATATGTTCAATATGGACTAAAATACCAACCAAAAAGTGCTGTTAATTTGATATTAGTGTTTAGGTAAAACAACTACAAAATTTTACTAAAATATAGGCTGTTGTTTTTTTACCTAGAAATAATGCATTTTATGTTCATGGTATATACACTTTCGAATGTATTTGCTAAGAAATGACATGTTTGATGATACATGTACTTGCATTATAAAACCACTAGGCATACCATTGTGTTTAGACTTTGCGTTTAATTAAGAGAATAAGAATTATTCAATCGAACCCAACTTCGTACAACATCACTTATAACACGAATCGGCAAAT
>Ga0224511_10003874_pt1 | contig 11034 bp, 3 predicted proteins | sample SF_May12_sed_USG_2_FD_169988 | JGI IMG/M metagenome (GOLD analysis project Ga0224511, IMG submission 169988) | Sediment microbial communities from San Francisco Bay, California, United States - SF_May12_sed_USGS_8_1 | ecosystem: Environmental > Aquatic > Marine > Sediment | place: USA...
ATTCCCAAACGGTCCCCATCACGTAGTAATTATGGGTTCATGTGAAATACAACCCTTGTGACCACATGACCCTACATGCTTCTAGAAAGACATTTAATGCTTGCTAAATTGTTCTAGTAATTAACTTGGCTAAAATTAATCAACTGTCCATTAACGTATGTTACAATATAAACAAAACAGCACACACAAATTTACCATAAGGAAAATAGCAGATTTTGTAAGAAACTTTAAAGAACTAATAGTAACGACATAAATTATGTCGTTACTATTAGTTCTTTCGGACATTGAAACGCTTTTCCTAATTGAAGAAGGTAATATAATCGTTTAAATGAAGACTGTTTCTAAGTAAATGTCTTACAAATGTATAACCCTTGTTAGACAAAATCATTTACATGTTTCGGAACCATTAAAGGGATAAATCCGTATATTTAACTGAAGATAAAAGTGTAAGTAGACAATAGAGGAACTTATAATAACCCTGAACCTGGCATGTCATCTCCAAAAAATGTATAACAATATTAAATCAGTTCGGGTGACATGCGCTGACTACAATGAAACATGTGTTTACGTTCATTTTGTTAAGTAATTAAAAAACATTTCTCAGGTGTTGCCCACATTGATATACAAAACATTTAAAATTAAAGTTGTGCTTTGTATTTAAATTTACAAAATTTATCTTTATTGTTCAAATAATTATTTTACTGAAAAATATTGGATCATGATATATGTAACAGATGGGCATTTCTTCGCAACGTTTCCATAAACGACTTGCAATACAGCGCTACACTGTACACTGTGCTCGTTTTAGTTTTGGAAACGGTTATCTGCTGTACAAATCATCAGATGTTTATCAGCCATATGAGTGCCAATAACAAACACGAATAGACAACCAGTGATAAATGAGACAGAACCAGATATGTCATGTTCCCAGTCAAATTATTATAATCAATAACTATGTTACTTACACAAGTCTGCAACTGTTGTGGATTGTGATATATACGAGATACAAACATTATTAATGTAAAAAGTGACGGGTTATTGACAAACACCATATATTTACATATAAAACATATAATTAATTACTTTTCCTATCATTCACATAGATTAGCGTCAATAATATGATTTTTATATTACAAAAGAACATTTTTAATAATTTAAATATGTGATATAAATATTGATATTGCTTCTTACTTGATGACGCATAACACTACGAAACTTAAAATAACATTAAAACAATTCCTGTGTGAACTACAGTGTGTACACTGGAACATTGCAATAGACGAAATGTTTGTCCACGTGAATAATTAATGCCCTAAGATTTTCTCATAGTATTTTGACGCTTCGTGCTCCCAAGATGATGTCTGAAAGTGATTGGCTGTGGTTTTTACACTAAACCCTCATGCAAATATGAATTAAGGGTATCTGCGCATACCAGATGAATCAAATTACTCTAAAGACAGATGTCCTTTTGTACATCATTTCCCCTAAATGTAAGACTCCTGTGATATTCCACGTTACTTACTCTGTTAGGTTTAAATGAAATTTGTGTCAAACACGGCAACTTATTTTGTTTTCTTAGATAATTATTTATCATAATATGCAACAGACAAATTTTATATCATCGCAAACACTTTTTAAGTTACTTCGCACTTTAAGGATGTTTTTATTCACTAACTATATTGCACCGAAACTATTAGCGGAAGCGCATAAATATTTACTACATATTTAAACAACAAGGCAAATGCATATGCGCGCCGATTTACTTATCTTTAAAATACTGAAACGAAGAAATACCAGTAAATGTTGTTTAGAAAATAAGAAAAATAAGTATGAAGTATAAATGGTACACATTCAAAAAGTTTTGCAAACACAATTTAAACAGTTTAATCTATACAAGAGTAGTATTGTATTACCTTAGTGTTGGTCTTTTATCAAAGTTACAACTTGCTAAATACACCAATACGATCCAATCACTAACAAGACACGTACGTGCATCTAAGTGCTCAAGACTACAGCCATCTACACACAAGTTGTACACGTGTTGATGGCTGGGAATTATGTACTTTCTTTTTTGCAAGCGCGGGTTAGACTTGTATACAATTTTTCTGTATATCGGGATCATAGGAGTCAATTCCAGTTATGTTTACAGAATGCATACATGTTACAAAACGTCGGACTTTGGGATACACTGATTTTCATCTTTAGTTAATAACATTAAATCTTGTCATGTATCATTAATTAATTGTATTAACACGTCCTGTTAAAATAGTAAGTTTGCAGTAACAGTCAATATCAGCGATGTATATTCACACATTTTTCTACATTTTTAAAACATTCCAATAACTGATTGATGGCTTCATATTGACGGGCGAAGAAAACATATTAGCCCACATGCGGTGAACATGTATATGTAGGTCTTGGTTTCTGTATCGTACGACGTAGATAAAACTAATACAATACATGTAAATAAAGTATATATAAATACATGTATAGTTTTTGAGGAAAGTTGAATGACATAATACAATTAGCTATTTGCAACTTTCTTTTTGCAATACTTAATTATCTAGAAAATACATAAACAACTACCAAGTGTAGTTCAAACATACTATATTTGATAGAAACCATATTCTCTGAATGAATATTTTATCAACAGTCTCCTTTATTCTTAGTAAAACATGGCGCCAAGAGAGTTACAAAAATCTTAAATATCGCCATATTTACCCATCTGGAAAACATCTTTACTTTAACATGGATGATAACGATTTTATTTAGATAACGAAACACGACTGAATGCAAATTGACATTGATCTCTGAAAGTTTAAAATTCAAACAAACTTGAATTGCTCTAAATATTGAAATGTTTATGTTGAAGCGGAAAAGCTTGTTTACATATTTTCCATACATCTAAACAGTTCTTTGATTTTCAAGAAATGTTGTACGTTATAGTTACATGCTACACAAAGCTTCTTTAGCTTAACACCTGAAGAATTGAGAGATTTGTCAAGTGTGCAGTTCAGTTATTGTCCACACATTTGTCACAAAAACATCTGTCATTTTATTTTATTTACACAGTTTTACCAAAACTGTATTTAAAAACATATTTTTACAAAAAAATGTACTTAAAGAATACGTTTCCTAGTTTATAAAACAAACATAGTTATGATGCGCGTAACAATATATTATATAAGACACCACGAGTAAACGGTGGCAACAAATATACGTTATAAACATAAACCACATTATGTGTTGTCTCGTATAGTTTAAGGAAATGGTCATTGACCAACGATTCAGCTAATTTGTCTTAAGACAAAGAAATATGTGGTTACATGTATCTCTTTATCATATATACAGGATTGTTTCCAGTTTAATGTGTGTTTATAACTACAAGCAACTAAATTTTGCTAACTATTTCAGCATTATACACAGTATCAACAACACCGTTTACTTGTCAATGTCAGTGAACTGTATTATATACAAGCCATTCATTATCAAGTGTGCTTACACCAACTGAACGTAAGGCTCGTTTGTTGTTACGTAGTCAAGAATCCTTTTGCATGGCAAAGTATAAATGAAACATAAGCTAAGTGTTCATCATAATTGTTTGCAAAATACGATTAATGTAAACATGTATATCATCCTTAATTCAATACTGATGTATAAACAAAATCAACTACACTCACTTATTCAATAATTTTCTTTTTTTTATAGCGTTTGGCAATTTTTCTGTTATACAGAACTTACTTGTACAGATGCATTAATTGATGGTTAAACCCAAGTAGTATCTCCTTTTGAACCGGTACATGTATGTTGATTGAAGATAGCCAGCAATCTATGTCTTGCAACCGCCACACACTTCAAATGGAAGTTGTCACAAAAGCCTAAACAACACAATTGGCTTAAAAAAATACCAAAACATATACCGTGTATCATGGCATAATATTAATAAGAAGCCACCTAAGGCGTGAAAGAAGCATCATTTTGTGTTACGTTTACTTTAAAGCATCAACTGTATCCATATAAAATCTGACATGCATAAGCATGTTTAACAATATTACGTTTTCTTAAACCAGATAAAACCGCGCTTAAAGGCTTGCAATGTGTCAACGGCGACTCGAATGGTAAACTTGATGATTTATCAGCAATTCCGCATTATGTTAGCCGTGCTCAGCGATTGGAAAACGAATGACATTTATAATTCAGAGTCTTCAGGATTCAATGGAATTACGGCCCAGACAATATCAGTCAATCCGACCTAGCTGTCAGCAACCGTAATAGATAAGCAGGAACATAAGCAGAAAATAAATTATAACGACAACTTATCTACATGTAAGCTGTCATTGTATACCAGATGTATCAATCAGAAAAAAAACCGTATGGTTTCAACTATGTGCGTGTAACATAAGAGTTATACTTTTTTTCATAGCAGAACAAAATTATGTCAATAAAACAATATAACACAAACTGCAGTCACAATTTAACCAATACAACATCAAGCGGCTTTGACATCATTAAAAAGTTACAGAGAGCAAAACGATAAACATTAACTATGTGAACAGTTGTAGTTATTGAGAACTGCAGCCGTCCTCAATTAATGTACAATGTGTCATGCTGTTAACATGTGTTGTATTTGAGTAATATTTTATTGCCAAACTCTACGTTAAAATAAACATTTACAAAATGCAAAACCAAGGAAGGTTTGAAGTTGTAGATCTTATGAATTTTACTTTTTTGCAATGAGATATTTCAACAAAAACAGGTTCATGTTAAAACTAACTTTAGTCTTGACTCATAATACGTGGTAGGAAGGGACATCGTGTTTCTTTTATAGTCCCATGTCAAAAAATATAGTTGGGGCAACATGAACTTTTAAGTTTTAAAAGCAATGTTTGTATTTATACATTATAACCCATGACTCACTGGGATACTACTACTTTCTAGAAAAAAATGTATTATGTTAAATCATTCGCCTTGATAATGGGTACTTTAAAGTCTACTGCCATTGACTTGGGATGCTGCTAAGATGGTTATTTATTCAAATTATTATTTCTTTCGATCTTTTACAATGCTTGTACGTAATAATGGTAACCTAGTCAAATACGGTTCACGTACAAATAATGCATTCGTCGCATTTCTTGCAAGAAAGTGAGATTATTCATAGCATATTTGTAACATTTATTATTGATTGCACCACCATCGCACCCAGAACAGCAATATTTTGTTTCTCGGGAGTAAGACACACATACAATGGTTACGACCTAGAAATACGTTTCGCTGATCCGTTAAAATCCGTTTAATACAATATTTATACGTTTTACAAATGTATTACCCTTGAGATTTAAACAAAGTTAACATGTACTTATTTTATTGTTTTTTTTCCTGGAATTTTAACAGCATCATGTATGTGATAAATGGGGGTTAATATCATCATTCAATAAATATATGTGTTAGGGCAAAACGTCTTAGAGCGGCTAAATCAAGCAAATAACCACACAACGCTTCGTGTATATATAGCTGTTTATGTCAAAACACATCTCAATTACAAAGAACTCAAGACGTTTCCCAGTGCATAGGCGTTTCATATACTAGTTTAAGAGGTCACCTGAACAAATAAATCAGACATTTCAGGCAAATAGATTATATCTAATCTTCAAATGGGTAAAGATGTGTAGCTGCCAGAAATATAATTTACTTCATTGGAAATAACTGCGTTGCAAAGCACCAAAGCCTAAAATTAATATGATACACACAAGTAGATACTGTTTCTGAGACATTTGCATAACGATAAATGTATCTTTATTGTTAAGGCGATTAGGGCTTTGCAGTGTCACTGTTTAAAATGTTTTCATGTTTTCAAACATGCAAATGTTATTATCTAACTCAAATATATAGCTCGGGCAGTTGTACAATTGATGGGCGTAGAATCGTTGGTTCCCAATTAATAGCATGGCTATGACCTGGGTTTTATATGCGTAAAAAGCAACAATTCAACACTAAATATGTTTAATTACTGCGCAAGAAGTGTTGTTGTTGTTTTTTTGGTAACATACAGGGATATTTGCTTACGAACAAGTAGACGTCTAGCGCTGTGAAACAATTGTATTGTTACACATAGTGTATGATTCCTGTCCTTGAACCGAAAATATATTGAGTTATATCTACAACGAAAAATAAAAGTCGAACTGACTGAGTAAGTTCAATCTTTGTTCACGTCTCTCTTGCTTGTAAAACTATATCATAAATATTGCAGCATCGAGGGGTTCCTTTGACGATATGACGACTGTTTCAAGATTGTGTACTTGCCTTGTCGAGACGTTAAAGTGTCCAATAGAGGGAAAGTTTTTAATAATTTTCTTTAAACTTTCTAGCATCCCAGACGGTATTGTGTATACTTAGTTCAAAAGAGAAACGTAATTTCTTATCAATACAGTGCGAAGAGATGAAAAAATGACATTCATAATTCATCGTCTGAGGGATTCTATAGGATTACATATCTTGACAATGCATGCCAACTCGACCTTACTGGCACAACGTTTGATGAATGGGCTGAGTACTTAAGTTTGTGATGAAGCCATTGAAACCAATTACACAGAGGATAGTTGCTAGAATTTTCTGCGATGGGTGACTTGGGTCACTTTTTGTTTCAGCAAGCGATCCCAAAAACTAATTTATTCACTAGTGGTGCAGTTTTTACAATGAATACTTCACGTTTCTCAAAATAACAATTTATAAATTATTATAACACAATCAAATAAATGTATCAGACGTATCATTGCGGAGTCGTATTTAAAAATATGCTGTTTGAAGCTAAGTAGTGCTAGTCCTAGTGGTAAATGTGACAAAAATGACACACCTTTAGCATCAATATCAACAGAAAGCTTTGCCAGTGCCAACTAGTGTCAGATGACTCAAATCGACAAGACACCTGTCCTAGACAATGTTAAATAAATTCAGTGCCAGGCACACATGCACTCCATTTGTTGTTAAGCTTTTTTCTATTGAAAGTTATATTCTTTGTAGATATTTTAATACGTATGTTTCCATCAATATATGAAGTTGTTCAATTCCTTCGAGCAAAATACAGCATTCCACATGCACTCATCCAACTAAGCAGATGACTTATTCTAAAAAGATCAATCGCTTTCTTAACATTGTTAAATCAGGTAAAGGAAAATGTGTATACAAATTAATTTTACAAATACCTTCAACGAAAGACGTTATACCACACAACGGTACCATTATATTCAAATGTATGCTTTAGTTTTTATTCGACCAGCATTCAAATGGGAACTCATTTCCATGATTATGACACAATTCTTGAACACAACTGCATCTATAATTATATAAATATATGTTAAAACCACTTTTGTAAAATTATCATCTGTGATTCTGATTTGTACAAGGTACACTTATCTAATAGAGTTAACTATTAAAAGGTAATTTAAAACATAATCGTATTGGAGAATTAAAGACTATCATATTCACTTCCGCAAGAAACAATACAAAAACAAACCATCTATAATCGCTATTATTGTTAATGCAATTATGAGCGGAAACCATTTATTATCAATTTATTCTCAAACAATGTTATAAATACGACCAACAACGTGCAGTTGTACTTGCACACGCTACAATACAACCGAAAACAACCAAAAGTATAATAATACATATGTTACTATATATAGTAACACATTTACGTTGAAAAAATATCATTACTCGGCCTCGGCTGATTTTATCGCAAAATTGCCCCGCAATTGGAGGGCAATTATGCGATAAAAGCCCTTGGAAAAGAAGCACGTGCAGTTCTTGGTTTTGAGTTACGTCATTTGTTGCATTCCCGACAGGCAAATGTCCGCCTATCGATGGGCGCTTATTAAAGAAATATTCTTTTTGAGATGAAAAATAGATGTTAATTGAAAAGAAAACAAATGGTAAGGGTAAAACCGCATTTTACACAACCCGGAAGAGTATTTTGGAAGAGTAACCATGTAAACAATAACAAATCGCTGTCAGTTAAAAAAAACAACAATACTTTTTATGGTTTTCATGAGAATATACACAATATTGTAAGTAAACAATGCATTGTATTTCGTAATAAAAAGTGTCTATTCGTTTCATATATATTTCATGTTGATAAAAAATAAAAGTAAAAATGAACGATTGGAGTCAACTGGTTCAATCGGAATAGTATTCGGACAGAACATCTGTCAGAATCGTTGAATCGGATTTTTTTAAGTGGACACAGGGAGAACAAGGTATATTTAAACTATTTGTTTTCCTCATGGACAACATTTTGCATTGAATAAGTCTCATCTTCGTCATCGGGGTGAGTGAAATGTCTGTCATTTTGATCATTGTGAAATGTTCTTGCATATTTTAAATGCTTTTCAACATAAGTTTAGGTTGACATATGTATTATACAGAACAATGAATGGGTGGCCGGGGGCTGATGTTGATAATTGCCCCGCTAGAGGTAAAATGCCCTCGGGCTAAAGCCCTCGTGCATTTTATCTCTTTGGCGGGGCAATTATCAACATCCGCCCCCGTCCACCCATGTATTATTGTCTTAATAATATGAAGTTAACGGCATGATACCATATCTAATTTAAACATTACTTACTTCCTTTGTACAAAGGGTAAGCTATTAAAACGACAAGTGTCAAAGAGCAAAAGTCACCCGCTGTTAGAGCAGTTGCATCGTACTGCGCGTTTGACACTTTTATAATACGATTATAGGAATTTAACCACGAAAACAAAGATACAAGTGCTCGCCATCAACTCTTCAAATATAAAATGTATTATACGCAAAAACGAAAAATATGAATACTAACTTACACAAAAACAAACGTAAGAAAAACAATGCGTGAATCAATATAAATAGATCTATAAATATATCATATACACTAGTAAAACTGTAAAATGTTAAACATGTATTTGGCATTAGCCAAATTGGCCTTCATTTATCTGACACTGATATGTTGTTAAATATATCTTATTCACAATAAAATATAATTACATGATTCATTAACCGTGTTTTAAATATTTTTTACCAATTCTTAGACTATAGATGACAGGAATAATAATAAGTGCCTGCCTTCTTACCATTTCTTTGTGCAAATAAAATTGTATTACAATAAACGAACATGGATTTCATTTTGCCAATTTATATGTCTACTTTAGCGTAGACCGCAGATAGTTATATGATTAGTAATACATAGTATATTCATTTCTCCATTTCTCCAGAAGTTCAATATATATCACAAGCTCAGACATATGTTTTTTGTATTTTAGCGACCTGTAAACATTATGATGAACGGCCAGCTACATCAAAAAATGATTGTCGTAATAGAAATACATGTACACACAGAAGCAATTATGAATGGTGTCTGTATCGACAAATCAAGGTCACAATAATCGCGGTGTATATAAATGATTACATTATAAGACTAGATGCATAATATCAACATATATTGATATATCAGTGGTGATATGACTTGCTGTCTCGAATAGTCGAAACCATACATCTTCCGGCAATCACATCATATCTTTGAAATAATGGAACCTACATTAACAATATGTTGTCTCATATAACAATACATCGGTACAAATGTAAATTCACACTTGCAATCACCGCCGTGTAACGTTTTAGTTACATCTAGAATGGAGTAAAATATTGAGAAATTGCATGTGTCTGGCGGGTCGGAAAGGTTGATGGGACCAGCTTTCATTCAACACCCTGTCTGTCACACATGCACCTCAGACGAAATGAAACACGTCTGCATAATGCACCGCGCCACATTGAGAGGAAAACAGGCATATATGATCTTCCCCAGAAACTTGAATTAGGAAGATTCTTGCACTCCATGGATCAGATGTGCTCTCGGAAGTACGTAACTTTAGCTTAGGATCAATTGCCTATGACGTCGTATTAAAACAAACAACCCTACATACATTCGTATTATTTGATATAATTACACAAGCAACTACAAGATATTCGCTGTAATCAGATAGAGAAGCACAAAATTGAAGTCCCGTTGATGTAAAAAATCAGGATCAATTCACCAAAGAAAAATTATTCGCCGAAAAAACAAACAAGGTTAGAAAAGCTAATTAGGAAACAAGAGAATTACTTTTTTGTCGATACAATCAAAATTGAGTATGAATTTAAAAAAAAAATCCCGTATCAAGACGCTCATTTACAATTTGTGCGAATAATTTGTATTTTAACTGCTCAAACTACATTTACGAAAACACAACATAGTACCCGAATATTCGTATTCGTGTCTTAAACTTCCGTAGATATATGTATATTGCATATTGTAATAGCGTCCGGAACTGACTTACTAAGCCATTTGATCCGTAAACTGACGACACACGGACATCATCTGACAAGATTAGCGGGTGTAAACAATAAAATGGTCTATTGTTTGGACTTTATCAGTTTGTCTTACATCGCCGTTATAATGTATCTAGTTTTTGAGAATCTTTACTTAAAATATATATGCTGACTCGCGTTTTCATTGACATTGACATGCCAAATTATTAAGAAATTATAATACCAATGAAGGATAACACTCGTGTGTTTAAAGTGTTAAAGGTGTACCATATAGCAACTAAATACAATGTGTCTTACAGCAGTACAACAGCAGCTCTAAAACTAAAAGCAACAAATAACAAATATGGGTGAATAAAACTAGTGCATCCGTGTTAAAATACTGACGGTACGCATGTGCCAACGTACGCATAAATATTTAACAACAACGATTAAATATAAGAATAATAAAAAAAACAATGTAGGAAAGTTAATTTTGTATGATTCGGATGTAGAGAATGATGGAGCAAAACACTTTGGAGGTTTGTTGGTAATAGTTACTTTTTAAATGTATCTCTTCGTCTAGTCCCGGGTCTAGTTCCGTGTTGCGATTTAACGCAAAACACAAAAATATAGTTTTTCTACATTGCTGTTGCGTCATAATGTTGTACGTGTTTTTGTGTCGTTATGTCGTGTGTTAGTTTTTGTACGGGCCATTTTGTCAT
>Ga0224511_10003876_pt1 | contig 11033 bp, 4 predicted proteins | sample SF_May12_sed_USG_2_FD_169988 | JGI IMG/M metagenome (GOLD analysis project Ga0224511, IMG submission 169988) | Sediment microbial communities from San Francisco Bay, California, United States - SF_May12_sed_USGS_8_1 | ecosystem: Environmental > Aquatic > Marine > Sediment | place: USA...
TTATATTATATTATATTATATTATATTATATTATATTATATTATATTATATTATATTATATTATATTATTATATTATATTATATTATATTATATTATATATCATGTGCTTAATCTAAAAAAAGTACTGTTTAAACTAACAAAAATGGCTGTGTGTAACGGTTTAAGAAGAATTCGCAGTCTCTAGTTGTTTACGGATAACCTGACCAGTTCCAATAATCTAATTCATTTATTAAAGCGGTGTCTCGTAACTACTAAAAATAAACTGGCTTCTTAACAGGCAGAAGCCACGTTTAACACTGACCCCAAAAATACAATAACATGTTAACCTTTAAATATCACATATTTATTGTATTACATAGAGTATACATATTAGAATTGGTATTCAGTTTGGTTGCGTTGGGGCGATCTTGAACGCAATGGTGAAACTGGCAAATCACCCATGAAGCGCTAGCAGTTTAAACCATCTATATTAAACGTTTTGTTTCGGAACTCATAACAATAAACGGGATTGCCTTAAAGAACAAAATCATGAGAAATAAATACGTTTTTTGCAAAAGTTGTTTGCTCCAAAAAAACCCAAATCAGCCGTGTGTACAATTTGGCAAATCACCCATGAAGCTAGCTTTTTAATTCATCGTACATATAACAAAACTATGAGAAACAATACGGCGTGTTGATTGTTTGGTTCCAACGAATCAAATCAGCTGACAGTGTGTTTGCTCCAAGGGAACAAATCAGGCGTGTTTACACTCTCGCGGAAAATAATGCATTATTCTCACTTCCCCATAAATTCACTTAGGTCATAATGTTATTTTTCGCGAGACGTGAAACCATTGTCGACAATAGAATAGGAAGTGAATAATGTTACTTGCAGAGCTTGTTATTTGTAAAAGAGTCTTTGCATTTAGGACAAATCTTCAACGTCTAGTTACATGTGCACATAAGTCATGTTTTATATATACGGAAACCTTGTTTATCCGGATTATTTCTCGGGAACGAACGTGTCCGGATAAACGAGGTTTCACTGTAATAGAAAACCAACAAAAATAATAAATAAATCATATGTTTTAAATGTATTTGATATTTGCAATTACATTGATTAATTATCTAAACTAAAGAAAGAATGTTGCAAACAATGTTGATAGAGTCAATTTTAAGGGCTTGTTTCATTTTAAGTATAATGTACATTTAACTTAATCATCGGTTGTTGAAGGCATGATGTAAGGAACTGTAATATTATATGTTTTCTACTTCCTCTAAGGTTACATCTTGCATTATGTGTTACAATACGTTAAATAACAGTACTAAAATAAAGTATTAGTGCATGCGTAGACTAAACGATGCTCACAATACGCATTATTTGTAAATCTTATCAAAAGATTGCAGATAGCATGTCACCATAATGCAGCTGTTTACAATTTGACAGGGTTTTATTCTATCAATTGGGCTAACTGCGTGCTCCCATCGTTTAATGTGATTAAGTTTATAAAGTTAAATATCCAAGGTTCACCTTGTGCATGCATAATTCTTTAAGCATTACGATTATGTCATACTCGATATCTAAGTGGATGAAAACGTACACAATGGGCCATTCACTACAATGTATAAAATATAACAACAACCGATGTCCCTCCATCAATACGCATTAGCAATATAAAACGACTTGTTTCTGTATTTGTTTCCGGATAAACAAATTAGTCGTCTTCACACATTTACAGCAAGCATTTAATGTTTTCCTTTCCTCAGAAATTTACTTGACACCCTATCAGTTGTTCTCGCATGACGTGGCGAGATTGTCGTTAACTGAAAGAGAAAAGTAGAGGAATTTCACTGAATACTTCCTTTACGACTTTCCCAAAACAATAATGCATGTTTTGCTTTTCAATTTATCTCATACACTCCAATATATTCATACCACCATGCGTCTCTGTCTTTCAGATTTGTTTCAAAACAAAGTAACAAAGCACTACAAAGATAAAACGGAATTCGATTTTCTGCGGAATATTACTAGATTGTCTTGAAATAACTTAAATGACATGTCCAATATTAGATTCTTATCCCCTGTCATTTATTACTGGCAAGTTAACATTCTTAGAAAGGCAGTCTTTAAATTACGTTTGTACATTTGTATGCAACAGCTTAATGCTGAGTTGATCAATACAATGTACATATATTTTTAAATCTACATCAAGGTGAATAGAAATGTATCGAAACGATCAACAAAACAAGACATTGGATTCGGCCAAAAAACGTTATTGTCTTATTTAATACTTAAGATATATGATAGATAGGTGTCTAGCCTTCGAGTTTTCTAGCCTTCGAGTTTTCTAGCCTAATCTTCAAACAAGGTTAATGAGTCGTTTTGTAGGACACAAGCACTGTTTTGTACTAAATGAAATTAACAACATACATTATTATCGCAATCGTGTTTTATCTTTAATTACTAGTTCTTCTGTTTATACGATGACTTATATGCGTGGATATAAGACCGGTTGAATGTCAACAATATTTCTCTTTGTGTGGAAAAAACGGACTGAAGAATATCTCTGGATTTTCAATTTGAATCTGACTACGGAGACGTATCCGGATATAAACCGGACACAAAGGAATTTCCTAATTCAATCACGCAGTCTATTACACAGGGTTGATGTTGTCTTAAAAACTGTCGTTATTATCCTGTAATAGCTTGCGTCTGGCTGGAAAATGTGCTGCTTTGAATACAATAAACTGAGTTACGTTCTTTGTCGTACTGGTATTCTCACAGACACAAGTTTGCCTGTGTTGCATGTTAATGTTTAACTTGTTTGCCTATGATATACGCCATATTTGTTGAATGATTTGTATTATAATGACTGTAAAATCTTAAAATGTGTATACGCACGCTTTACTGATCAAACGTTCAATTCAGTTTTAAACCTGTGTTGTATAATCTCTTTATCTAAAACGATAACTTACGAAAATACGACATATTAAGTTCAACGATCGTGAAAATATTCTTTCCAAACAGTTTCCTTGAAACAACCTATATCAGAAATAAATATAACTCGTTTCTGTGCGTGTCCCAAGAGAAAAAAATCAGTCATGTTCACACATTTTAGCAAGCAATTAGTTATTCTCCCTGCCCTAGAAATTCACTCAGCTCTTAATTTAGATCTTACTATTTGACGTGAGATTGCTGTCGATAATTAAATAGAGCTGTAATAATGGTACTCAGTACATGTATTGCTTAATCGTATCCGAATATTCGAGTTTAAGAATACTTCAAATGGGTCGCTGCACTAGGTCAAATTTATGTATACTAATAATTTTGTATTTAATTATTCTAGGACAATATATATCAAACGATAGTTGCAATTGTTTCACTACTAGAGCTTAATTTATGTTTGTAGATTTTAAAAGACCCCGATCAATAAGTATTTGTTCAAAGTTGACCCTTGGTTTGTCATTTATGTTTTTTGTTTTCATTTGTTCTCTCATGTTCGTGTTTTCAAAAGTTGTTATCGAATTATTTTGCACCACATGTTAGTTTGTTAGTCATTGTTTGGTTTAAATTTTAATTGATATTACTAATTTACAGAGAAATGACATTAGTATTATCTTTATTACGACGCCCAGGGAAATATTATATAATACATACTTGGTAGTTTCGTTTTCGTATGATATTATATTTTGTATAATATTTTGTTTGTGTAAGTTTGTACGTAGTATGTAATGTTTTTTGTTTTATTTAATTTTATATTGAGTTTGTCATGATGAAATCTAGTACCATAACGCATTTAGTATGAGACGGTCGGGGACTATCGACCACCGCTACAACTCAGAGTGAAAATATTTAGTCTGCCTTGTATGATTAGCGCTAAATTACCATACACAATGCACCAAACACAAACAATTAACCAGAATAAGAACCGACGATAAATAAAGGAAAATGCAACACATGTCTTTCCACAAGAATAAAGTCTACCGGGATTACATCTGATATTAACCGGACACACAGATATTCGTCTTGTGGAAGAAAAGTTGTTGTACAATATGCATTAACATGTCTCAACGTTAGTAGGACACTGCCTCCTTTGTGTAAACAAGTTAAAGAACAAAACCTGTCTCACTATTCTCCCGCTAAAGTTCATATTAAGAACCCATACGTCAATAGTCCAATGCATTATTCAAATAAAATGTCGCAATTGTGCGCAGGTCTGCATAAGTTCATGTATGTGATTATTTTGACAGCCGTTCCCCACATACTTATTGTATTAGGGTTTGTTTGACGTTGAATAAATTGTATATTGTCGTATCTTCAAAAACAAATCATATGTTTGGCTGGCTTAATGTTTTTATAGTTATTATATATTTCATCTGGATTTACATGACGAAAGTCCATAGACACATGTTTTTCTTTGAGTTTCATTACTTATTCAAATAAAATGAATAAAATACTTTACAGCCCGTAAGTACATGTAGGTAAACATGTCAATTTAAAATTAAGTATTTATAAAAACGTATTATAAAAATATAGTATATCAAGGTTTAATCATTTTACCATATATCAACATGGCTCTACAATGACATATTATTTGTGTAAATATCATTATAGTCTAAAAGCAGTTAACATATTCATTTGATAAATAAATTGTGTCAATACAAATAATTGAGGGACGTTAGTCCGCCTAAATGCGGTAAAATGTCATAAATATAGTAAATAATTTGAATTCTGAGAGGTTTTTATTTGATTTATAATGTGTATGAATGTAGTTTATGGGACTTTATCATATAAAAATGGTAATATAATTGGATTTGTACTGTGTTTATGTTGATATGTGACAACTGAGACACTGTAATTTGTCCATAGAGACATTGTTTGATGAAACAATTTGCGTTTATTGACGTTTCCAGATTTCATTAATGAGTGAGTTTCTGCAAAACCGATATTTGTTTGCTTGGTACATAATTCGTGCAAGTGTAATAATTTGAATTGTAATTGTAAAAACTCGTAGAAATAAGCATGCGATTGTATATGTTTAACCTATGTTTCGATATATCAACTACTTATAAAAAAACGATGCCATGGAAAACACGAATTTTACTTTGAGTTAATGTTAGTAGATTGATGTGTTTATCAGCAAACTGGCAGATATTTCTGAAATAGTTGACAGAATGTGAACAGCATCGCAATTATTTTAATGACGTATCGCTTAGGCCTAAATTAAAATAAAGTTCGTTTGCCCTTTACCGACCGACCCGAAAATATCCCGCCGACTCAAAAGATTTTATTGGAAAAAAAAGTATAATTGTTTTCTTTATTGGTCACGACCGTTCATCGTATTACTTTTTATAGTATATCTACCGAGACAAGTGCATCTAATAGTTGTAAGAAACTTGGAAATCGATGCTATTTCTAGACAGTTGTGTTTACTAGTAGTCAGTATTGCTTTGGATTTTAAAAACTATATCAGAGATTGACCTTTATGTCGGATCTTTTAATAACGAATCATGTACGCAATGTACAAGTTAACTTCTGTGTTTAGATCGTTTGGTGATATAAAGTAGTCTTAAGCACTTTACATACTTTTTCCATTTTCTGTCCCTCTATTTTGGATATAAACTGTTTTGATTTTAAGTGATTTTTTAGTTCTTTCGCTTAATTTAAAAAATGTACTTGGTCTAGATTTTTAAATACTGAATTGAACTTTATGATCAACAAAAACGTTATGTACAACTTCGTTATAAATTTAAATGATTTATTAAAAATTTCAATTTTCATAAAGAACAAAAGCAAACCTCACATACAAAGTATAAAACAAATCTAAATTTTTCGCGCGCTTGCTACGCTCGCGCCTTTTTTGGGGTCATTTCAGCATTTATTAAAATAAACATTGATTTGGGATATCGAAAACTAGGAAATCTAACAAGCAAAAACACCAAATTTGCGTTTGCAAGAATAATTGTGCATGTGCACGCAACATACTGTCATTTTCTCTTCTTTATGTAAATGAAATTGCCAAAAAATGGTTGTTTTGTTGTTTAACGATACGCAGTTCGCATGGCCAAAATATGGCGGTACGCAGTACACAAGGCAGAAATATGCCACAATCATGGAAATGGATTGTGGTGCATGTATTATCCTTATCAGGTTAAGGATTCCAGATCAAGTATATTGTAACCAAAGTCAGAAAAACAACACTTTTTTGTTTAAAACATTCATTTTGCAAAAATATGCCTTATTCCCCTTTTACACAGACTTGGGTCTGCCTTGCACTCTCCTTTCATGTGAATGTTAGTGTTTATGTTAAATGAGGATAGAGGTAAATTTGAATGAAAACCAACAACCAAATATACAATAAAATACATATGTTTAGTAAGCTTTCTACATATACACACCAAATATTTAGATCTACAAGCATGCAAGAAGCTAGCACATCGTGGGTTAAGGCGTTTGATGACTACATGTGTACCAGTGTGAACGTGAAGAAATGCATAAGCTATATAGTGAACCAAAATTATAAAATATGCTACACAGTTCAATATATAAAAGTACAAGATTTTCACATTTTTACCATGCTATGTACATTATATGTATTTACTAGTTAAAGTAACATGTTGAAAAGGTGGAATAATAAATAAACAAATATAATTTATATGTATTAAATACATGTACAAACAAGTTGTTTTGCCGGATCTACTTTTTTGAGGGATAAAGCTTGAAAAAAATATAACATTTTTCCTACCGACCGACCCAACCCAAAAATCTAGAGTCGGTAAAGGGCAAACAAAGTATTTTTTAATTTAGGCCTTAGTTGAGCCAAACTACGGCTGATGCCTATAATTGCTCTCTAATTTAGCGTCTGATATTTATGATCTTCATATCTGTTATATGTGAATGTCTTTAGTGAACTGCATATAATTTCTGCATGCTCATGCTTTTTTGAAATGAAAGATGTCTCCAGTAAGCAACGTGTTTGTAGATTTTGAACAATTCTAACTGACAATGCTATTTGACAGAATGCAAACGTCATCACAATTATTTAAATGAAGTCTCGCTTTTGCACCATGTACTGGCTGAGACGCCATTTGCTATTTATTTTGACGTCCCTCACATGCTTTTATCTACATATTTATTGCTTCACTAAAGTTAATTATTGCAATGAATTTTTTGTCGGAACTTTTACGAAGTTGTTTGATGTTGTTTTTTTCGACGATAGCAGCATCTGTGATTTACATATTTATTGTTAATTTAAACTTATTTATTTAAGGTCGATTGCGAAGCAAGTTAACCTAACTTATATTAATCACTCTCGACAACCGCTCATTCTAGATGAAATTCATCTCATTTTAAACAAGGTTTGAGAAGGGAGAGAGAAACCATACCTATCCTTATATGTTGTACGCTAGGCAAGGAAGCATTTGGTACCATTTTATAACGTCTTTGGTATGACGCAGTCGGGGATCGAACCCACCACCTCCCACTTACGGGGTAAACGATCTAATCACTGAGCCACCGCTGTTTATTGTATTGCATTTAGTTATCGCTTTGGTGTTTGTAGCTAAAGGCGTTGTCCTGTTGCTCTAAAATGATAATATGTCTAGACACAGTTAAGGTGCAGTTTTTCGCGTTATGTTTATTATGAAACCAAAATTCCGAACAATATAACTTTTATAGCAATAAGTATTTACGTAAATATAGTAATATAGTTCCTTTATTGGTCCAAAATTGTTGACTCAATGTGGATTCTTACAGTATTCTACATTTTGCCATGTTTCTTTTCACCAGTTCTTTGAAATTAATGAACTAATTACTATGATTATAGTAGTTATCTGAACTCGTTTACAATTATGCCAGCAAATCGATTATGGCACGTCAAGTATCAGCCTTAATCTGTTGCTTTCAAAGAAATATTCAATTTAGGGGGACCTACGTGTAGAGGCAATTTAAACTGATATTTATTGGACATGCAAAATAAAAGTATGAACAATAAAATATTGAACAAGGTACTTAATAATAAGGTACATGTCAGTGATGTGACATAATTTAAAGATATATGAGATACATTTAATTCTAAGATGCATTGTCATGACTCTCAAATTAGATAATTCGCGGTATTTTAATCTGATCGTTATTGGACATGTCCTGATTATGTGTAATGTATCCAGGGAATTGTTTTAATAGTACACTCGTTGATATTCATCACAATATCATTTACTTATACTGCAAATATGACATTACGTGTTGATCGTTGTCGCTTTTAAGTTTTGTAAAAGATATACTCACACTTTTGGATCATACGTATCATGAATGCGCTCGGAATGTGTTCTTTATGTTTTCTGTTATAATTATGAAACTATCGTTTCATTTGAATTATTGATGTTACCTCACATTTCTACAATAATGAGGTATTGTTGTTTTCTCTAAAATATTAAAACTATTTTAGCAAGTGCGATAAGTATAAAAATGAAATTCTTAAAAGGTTCCAATTATTACAGAGACAATATTTCTAGGTTTTAGACTTTGTTAAAAAGACAACTTTCGTTTAATGATTTAAAGTATTAACATATACTTGTGTTTGTGTCTGGTAACTGTTACTATTGACACATAACAGGATACTGCTCAAAATGATATGTTACTAAGATTATCAAAACAATGTACAATGGGCAACATGTATTATTATTGCAATATATATATTGTTTAATAAATATTGGTTAAACTTAAACAATATACATAAATAAAGATAAAGCTCCCCTATCCAGCTAGCTGGTAATTTATTTTTGTGATTATGTATGGTTTTGCAGAACCATATTCTTTGCAGTGGAATACCTTTATTATCCTTTATCTTAATAAAACAGTTCGGAATCGATGTAACAATTGCATCGTGAGAAATTAGCTTTGTTTTCATTGCGTTCTACCACCATGCATTATTGGCAAGTGGAAATGCATGTTCACACGTCGTCATGCATTACCCGCATCGTAATCTGTTTCGATCTTTGAAATTAAAATAGCACACACTACTGAAAACCGTAAATGATATCGATACACAATTAATCACTTCCAGTTTCTCAACATTTTCCCCACGACATAACCTTAATGAATTGCCAATCAAAAATCGAAACCAAAATCTGTAGACATTTAATCACATGTGTTGTGCGTTTATTCTTATGTAGGATTATATGCTTTTTAGCAAAATACAATAAGACTTTTTATTCATTTGTATGTTTATATTAAACAACCAAATACATAACAAGACAAGATGTCCGGCAAAAGTGACATAACGTTTGCTGAAGAAACAATCTTACAAAACAAGTGTTTGACAGCCATGACGAGTTGGTCTATTCATTGGAATATTGGATAGGCTGGGACCAATTGCTCCTGTAATGGATAGCATTATTAAGATAAATACCGTCCCAGTCTGTAATGGTATAGACGCTTAGCATGACAAACAGCTATTCAATATGTATCTCGAACTCGTATTGGTGAAATGTAATTGATGTTCCTGACACCGACTTTACTGTATTAACTGTTAATGACGTATCGACAACCAGTTTGAGGGACCATCTGAAATGACGTTTGGGCCAACAAATGGCGGGCAAATACATAACGTCATGACTCATAACGCATGACGTCATTTGAGCCAATTAGAAGACTAAATTGTTTGTACTTCACTGATACGCGCACATTTAATGTTAGATGAAACGTGCTTTCCCGCATTTGTTAGGGCATCGGACGTCGTTTCAAGCGTTTTGTCGATTCGTTTATTACAAGCACATGGAAGCTAGCAATTAAATTTAATATTATGGTTGATATTTTGAGCTATAAGTACTTATTGTTACAATTAAATATGTTGATGTTCTTGTCCGAGAGTTAGAGTTTGTTGTTCTTGTAGGAGCGCCAAACGAATTAGTAATGAAACACGTCTACGATAAAACCCTCAGATGTATGCCCATTGTTTTCTCATAAATAGCCATTCATTTTATTGGTGTTGTGCTATAAATCGTTTTACTGATGCATTTCGGTATCACTCACTCAATACATTTATGTTTGTATAATTTGTAATCAAAAGCTTATGTGTTTTATCTTTGTATATTTCATGTGCTGATTCTGGTCAATAGGTAAGTGTTAAACACCATTATATCTATCTTATATAATTAATGACAGTGTTTTGACTGGAATTACGGAATGTATGTCTTAGATTATGATGAAGCCGGTATGCTGAACCTAAATGGTACACAAATTAGTTGTTGTGATAATGTTGTGATCTTTGCGTAACACTATTACCATGTAGGAACAATGTTGTTATTTTCTGGGACAATAATATAGTGTGTGGAAATCTCGATTGTGGAGCAATTTCCATTTCCATTAATACTGCTAAGCAAAACTGCTTTTTCTCAATTTAACCCATGTTTTCTTTAGAAATGTTTTCGCATGTCCTTCTGAAAACCGTTATGAGTTACATTCCCTTAACCAATGTAATGAAATATTGTAATAAAACGCTGAATCATGCAAAATGAGACTTGAATTTCCTGCGCAATTCTAGTTTAATTGTTCTGGCATGACTTGAATGACAGTTCCAAGATTAGATTCAACTTCGGTGCCTTTTAATATTGACGGGTTTGTGTTATCTAAAAATAAAGCATCTTGCAAACTATTGTCATGAAACTAAATGCAATCCGTTTACAACACCAGTCAAACTTACTTAAATACAATATTTACTCATATCTTAAAAAAGAGAGGTTTATTGAAAGTTTACATTTGGGTTAACATAATGAGTACATACAGAAATTGTTTGACTTGTAGATATTAAAGGAATACACATCAAACATTTAAAGAAATATATTGACAGGCCCATCACGCTTTGCTGCATAGGACTCGGTTGTATTATATTTGTCACTAGATGGTGTACTTATTTTATCTCTGGTACATAAATTGATTTCATTCTCTGTTTACGATTTTCTCTGTAACAGTTATGTGATTACACGGAACTCTCCGACCTATATCATACATTACACATATATTCGAAAACTCCTTAGCATTGTTTAACACTCA
>Ga0224511_10003877_pt1 | contig 11032 bp, 2 predicted proteins | sample SF_May12_sed_USG_2_FD_169988 | JGI IMG/M metagenome (GOLD analysis project Ga0224511, IMG submission 169988) | Sediment microbial communities from San Francisco Bay, California, United States - SF_May12_sed_USGS_8_1 | ecosystem: Environmental > Aquatic > Marine > Sediment | place: USA...
AGAAACGCATTGCCGAGAACAATACTGTACAAGGCATAACACCCTTACGAGATCTTGCATGTTTCCTAATTCCCTATTCCCCTATCATCATCATCATCATCATCATCATCATCATTATTATCATCATCATCATCATCATCATCATCATCATCATTATTTTCATCATCATCATCATCATCATCATCATCATCATCATCATCATCATCATCATCATCATCATCGTCTTCATCGTCATCGTCATCATCATCGTCATCATCATCATCATCATCATCATCATCATCATCATCATCATCATCATCATCATCATCATCACTTCCACTACGAATACCAACTATTATCATTACATATTAATGTTAATATACCCTTTTTAAGTTGACACAATAAAGAAACAAAACAAATAATCGTTTTCGAATTTATTAAATGTTAAAACTAAAAGGGCACAAAGTATTCATTTCACAATCAATAGTAAGGAGATGGTATACTATATTTCATATATGATATCTAGAGAAAATATGAGAAATAACAAGAAAAGGAAACAGTACCCAGTACATAATAAATTTATAATAATTGTACATTTTTATGAAAATGCGTGACAGGGGCACAAAAGCAAGTCAAAACGTTAAAGACATCTAGAATAAAACACGCGTAATAAAATATGTTTAAACTATACTGTCACAAGTAGGTTCGTTAACTTTTTAAGTTTCTTATAAAGTCATTTACTAACTTTTTAATTAAACACTTAATTAAATAAGTATTTTTTTTTGAGATAATGATGTTTAAATTGAGGTTAAAACGAAATTCTAGAACATATGTGAATACAGTTGTTATTGCAATATTTAAGGGAAATATTGTTTTGTTATGTTGTTTTGGAGTCAGTGGTGTGTCTTATTGCTGTGTTGTTGGTCGGGGGTTCATGTCGTTATCACAGTATCACGGTGTATGATGGAGGTGGGTGCTGATCAGCCGTCTGGCTGCAGGTGCCCGGATGTAGCGACACTCAGTCATCGCCGATAAACGCGCCAATCCCGTCCTGAAACACGTACATACATTATTGAACACTAGTTTATTTCAGGTGGATTGAAAAACATACATACATTAATGAACACTAGTTTATTTAAGGTGGATTAAGAAACATAATACATTAATGAATACTAGTTTATTTTAGGTGGATTAAGAAACATAATACATTAATTAATACTAGTTTATTTTAGGTGGATTAAGAAACATAATACATTAATGAATACTAGTCTATTTTAGGTGGATTAAGAAACATAATACATTAATGAATACTAGTTTATTTCAGGACGATTGAAAAACATACATACATTTATGAATACTAGTTTATTTCAGGTGGATTGAGAAACATAATACATTAATGAATACTAGTTTATTTCAGGTGCATTAAGAAACATGTATACATTAATGAATACTAGTTTATTTCAGGACGATTGAAAAACATACATACATTAATGAATACTAGTTTATTTTAGGTGGATTGAGAAACATACATACATTAATGAATACTAGTTTATTTCAGGACGATTGAGAAACATAATACATTAATGAATACTAGTTTATTTCAGGTGGATTAAGAAACATGTATACATTAATGAATACTAGTTTATTTCAGGACGATTGAAAAACATACATACATTAATGAATACTAGTTTATTTCAGGACGATTGAAAAACATACATATATTAATGAATACTAGTTTTTTTCAGGACGATTGAAAAACATACATACATTAATGAATACTAGTTTATTTCAGGACGATTGAGAAACATACATACATTAATGAATACTAGTTTATTTCAGGACGATTGAGAAACATAATACATTAATGAATACTAGTTTATTTCAGGACGATTGAGAAACATAATGCATTAATGAATACTAGTTTATTTCAGGACGATTGAGAAACATAATACATTAATGAACACTAGTTTATTTCAGGTGAATTGAGAAACATAATACATTAATGAATACTAGTTTATTTCAGGACGATTGAGAAACATACATACATTAATGAATACTAGTTTAGTTCAGGACGATTGAGAAACATGCATACATTTATGAATACTAGTTCATTTCAGGACGATTTAGAAACAAGTTATCACTACTTATATATAAACCACTGTTATCCTAACTTATAATTAACCACACTCAATGGCTTCCTGATAGAATCCATCGCATTGTTTGAACCAGGTTAAAAAGGAGAGATAACGTATTACATGTATGTACCAAGGTAGCATCTCGTACTATTTGAATATTTAACACGCCCAGTTGCGCTATGTCAATTATTTTAAGCAATAATGGAATTGCATATTTACTTATTATATATGTATAATTAACTGCAGTTCTGATAAACCATTGGTATAGACATTACCTTTATATTACTTTATTGTTATAACAATTAACGGTATCAGACTCTCGCTCAGACATCGACTGCATTAGATAGTGAGCAAAAAACGAATGCAGCAATTAATGAAATAATGGGACTGACGTAAAATCATTTAATAATTGTTAAAATTCTTTTTACAGCAAACGTAATGAATAAAAGGCCACGCCGGCATACTAAAGGTTTGTCATTGTTTGAATCAATTGACTTTATATAGAGTCCCTAGGACATACTTAACTTCAATGGAATGTTTAAATCATATGGGAATAAGGCTTTGCAGTTTCTCAATATAATTTATCCAATTTCATGAGATTCAATTAGTAGAGCAAGGTTCTAGTTGAAATGAAGGAAACAGTTATCTCGATGTCAGAAAAACTGTGTCTTTTCGTTTGTTTAATAAACGCCGCTTTTTCAACATTGGTAATGCCATACTTGTATATTCAGTAAAGTCCGCTTATAAGGAACCCGCTTATAATGAACTTTCGGTTATAAGGAACTGATATTCATTATCCCGATGAGTTCCTTATAAGCGGATTGTTATTGTATACTTTGGTCAGTCCTCTAACCAGCGTCAAGGATTCATCAGTACAAACCCTTTACTCCACTAGAGACATACTGCTTTCTCACATAAGCCAGCTGCAAGGGACAACTGAACAAGACTAAGCGCTTTGTCTAGTATTAATTAATTATAACGGAGGTAGAGTTTGGGTACCTACATGTATAAAGACGACACAAATCTGGTAATTCATGTATAATGCTGTTGGTGTTCCGTTAAAACTTTAAAAATACGATTTTTCTGAATCTAGAGTACGAGTCTTCCTTGTATATGTCTGTCTGTTTAATTTTTATTCGACTTCATACTATTCCTTTCAAGCAATTTGACATGTTGATGATACTAACAACAACATATACACACGACAACTGATCGAAAATGGAAATGTCATTTCGCCACAAGTTGCTTCATACCAAATATACTGTTTAAAATGAAGTGACGCATCTTCACCTAAATATTTGGAAAATCACTCAACTGTGTATTAGAAAATGTCAGTATAACCGAAAAACAAAAGAGGCTGTCTCGGAACCATTATCAGTTACCGTTCAATGAAACACAAACCAGAGCGTTGATTTAGATAATATTTAGATATTTTAAATTGCACTTCAAACTTAATTCAGAATTACACGATTTCTTAATTAAAATATTCTCTCTAATATTCACATAGCATGTTATACTGCGTGTATGCATTATGCATTAAAGATTGAACACAAGCAAGTTTGTGTTTGATTTCAAATCATTTTAGATCCTGTGAAAATTCAATCAGTGGATGAAGACATATCGACGTCATCTAATAAAAAACGCCCGTCAAACATAATCAAAGATCTAAGTAGAGACAGTGGATGTTAACTCTTTCTGTCCTGAAAGCTTTTAAATGCTTTTAGTGCTTAATGTTAAAAAGGCAACTGCACAGCACAGACGCAAAATGAGTAAATTCCTTTAGTGTGTTAAAGTACACCCAACACTTCTTACCAAGCCCATCCATTGTTCATTAAAATATGTAGATTTTCTTGTCACTATTAAGTCTACAAACAATGTGTGTTTTGGGTAACCAGACACTACCTAGAAAATGACAGATACCCTACATTTTGGGGAGGGGGGCTTTAAGATTCCCACCCTCTTGACACCCTGACGTTTATTAGCTATGCCTTTGATATGGTTGTTACCCGGTAACATAAACCTTTTGGTAGCGTCTACTGTAATCACGTTTTCTGATTGCCACTGGATAGTCACGTGACCAGTTTGTTCACCAATAGGAGCTAAGCGGTAATCAGATATACGGTTCACAGTATACATATGTATATATCTCCCTTGCTGGTTTTACCTCTATACACTCGCTAATGACGACGTTCTTGTAGAGCTTGGTCTTCTTGGTGAATCCATCGCAACACGCCTGCCCTGATTGGCACAGGTCCACTGCCTGTGTAGTGGTCATGATAGATGACACCCCTCGACAACAGTCAGTCGACTCGTCCATTGCGCCCGATCTGCCCATGCGCGGAAAGTAGAAGCTCTGGAATTAAAGGTTGCTTTTGTTTTGAATTTGATTACAGTGAAATTAGGTTTTTTATTAGTTTATTTAATAATGCCATTTATTAAATGTAAATATTTCATATTACTAAGACATGCATGTATCTGCTTAAAAGATATTATAACAACTTGAATTGCTAAATAAGTCATTTTAATTTGTTTGTATAAACATATTAACAATATACATGTAATTATTAATGCATTTAAAACACGAAAGGTAAAAATTAGGCGTGTGCTATACTTACAATTTGATCCCACCATGAGTATAACTGATAAACATTGTTTACAGTAACATGCACGTTGACAAATAATATACAAATGTACATAGGATATATATGAAATTATAAATGACAACACTAGTTTGCAAACCGTTTGAAATCTACACATCCAAAACAAATCAAAACTTAAATAAATAAAAAAACAGGAAGACGTTATTCTAGTGATATTATTTTAGTGAAGGAACTGAAGGATAATGTAACCGAAATACAAATGGTGGTGGAAAACTAAAACATCAATTGTCCTATGTTTACTACAACCAAAACAAATTCCACTGACCAAAAGACACTCTAAAAGGTGAGTTAAATAAAGCGGTCACTGCGAACATACCATTGCCCTGCCCTGTCTTGGGTATGCAAAATATGACTGCAAAGAGAAATTGATGGCATATCTAATCGGGAATTCCTTACATTACTGTTTTGTTCTCCATCTTGTGAAGGTATAACCTACAAACATCACCTTTCTGCGCTGCACACATATGTACATTGTATTCAAACAAACAATATCTGATTATATATGTTGATAATTATGACAAAACAAATAGATCTAATATACTGGTGCTTAAAAGAATGTGTGCACTCTATAAATGCCCACAGCTTATGTATCGTTATAAACATGTGCACACAAGTGCGTACGTTCTTTTTTGCTTCAGTATACTAAAATATAACAACAACATATCTGAGAACCGCAATCCAAGTCCGGCAGTAATACAGCTGAAATAGCACACCACTAAATACAAAAACGGTTATATACGGTTATGTTTAAGACAGTTGTACATGCAATAATTTCAAAATACATAATAGTGTCAGATAAGTAGCGTTCCCTTGGTGTCCAAAATGTCCACTGCTTCTTGGCACAACACAGGAGTATACAAGAAGTATAAAAAATTTCACTATAAATATACGACTTTTGTCGTGAACAACATCAATAATTTAAACAATATACCAGTTACATGGCAGAATACGACAATGTAGAAAATACATGTACATATCAATGTTCAACAACAGTGGTTATTTGAATTTTCATATGAAAAACATACATAATCTGTGGTAAAGAAGACATTGTATAATTACAATATATCGGTTATAAAAATAAAAGAAGAAAACATGTCATACTATATAAAACATGTACAGCATTGCATAACTGTAGACGTTTACATTTATATTTTAAAGTCACAATGTCACAACAACGTCCGAACAAGATGGCGAAGAGATCGCGCAAAGTCTCGCGCATGCTCGACGACTCACGTCATCTTCGTTAGCTGGTACGCCATTCGGATAGTTCGGATATTTCTGTAGAAGGTCCAGCAGACGATCTCTGTTCTCAATCAGCAGTTGGATCTCTTCTTGTGTGAGCTGTCGACCCTGGGCATGATAGAAAATTCTTCAGTTAGTGTTTCAACGAAACATATTCAGTAGCACTTTTATAGGTAGTTTTTATTACAACTAAATAAGTCATAAATTTAATGTATTTGATGTGCATCGCTATTTGAGAAATGACTGAACTGAAAGACATACACATATTGTTCAATGTTTTAATGAATGTTAATGGCTTGACTTTTATTTCGAAATTATATAGACACATGGAATTAGATACACACGAGCGTGCATTTGTTTATTCCAAATACAGATGGTTACAGAAAAGTGATTATATTAAGTGTGGTTGTCAGGTACGTTTCCCTTTCCATGATATGCCACGTAGTGTCAACTGATTGCCTTGGAATCCCGGTGGGTCTAATAACGGTTATTTGACTCCAGAAACGTATACTATAATTCGTTTTAGTTGTGAATAAATTGAAATTCGAGTACAGCTAATTTGCCTTATCAGTTCACATCCGAGAGCTGTTAGAAATTCTAGAATTGACTTGAACACAGTTGTAATTGACAAGAAACATGACGTTAAATGGCTGTTGGATATTCTGGTTAATGGCAGGTCGTATTGTTATGAGTGACATGGGATGTCATTCTTTAATAAAATATAGCTTTTATTATTGATATCACTCGACAGAAGCATCAATTACACTATTATTAAGAATAGCTTTATTCATATAGCAAACATTTTAGTATTAATTAAATATGAGTGTAATGTGAGCCGAGACATTATGCTTATGTTTAACATGCCAACACACATAGTCATCAAACTTCAAACACTATTTCAAACACAAACACGTTTATTTTTTTCTGGTTCTAATAAGCGATAGTAATAAAGTGACACGAACTTATTGAAATCAATGGTGAATACATGTGTCATCTAAACTGTGTGAAGGATATCATTGATAACGTATAAACACACATAAACGTTCATGCCATTTGCGTGTAAACAAATAAAACAACAATACACATCTCTAGGATGAATTTAAAATAACGTTTATGAACTATGGTTTCCAATAAACAAGGAATTCCTATATAATGTTAACTAAATGTGTACATGTGTATAATAAGGATATGATGTGAATAATGTATATAATGAGTATATCGTCAAGTACATTTATTATTTACGATCTCGTATAGTGCGTGCTCCAGTGTAATTATATACACACAATATATTTCCGAATGCTAGTGGATCAGTACCATCCATAGCAAATCTTCCCATTCACTACCATTTCACAGGGCATAATATGTTTAATAACGTTTGTTGTGTCTGACAGCATGCACAATTATCACAAACGAAAGTCCGCACATATATCAACTCGTTTAGACACAGTTATAAATTCATACATGTACATGTATGTTTTTTTCATAATACATTACAAACTGTGCTCATTATAATGTGGCAAAGATTTAATAAATTCAATTTTTATTCCGTATTTTGATAGTATTATACATTAAACTAGGTATTGTGTGTTGATTAAGATGTATATACTTTTAGCTTTTTAGTATTTCAACAGAAAACTATAATAAAGTTACACCCAATAAGCGTTTTGAAACGTTAATTAAAAACTAGATCAATAACTAACATTCTAATTTATCAGAAAATTAGAAAGCAGTGTGCAACACGTTAACCGTTCATGATTGTTAATGTAATGCTAAAGTAATTTGAGGTGGCACTGTTGGTAACTGTATCTTCATTGTTTTGCGTAGTACTATATGTATGTCCAATATAATGTCGATTATATATGTTGTGTGTATGCTATTTAAACAGTGTGAATAATAAATTGTGTACATTATTAAAGTCACATTACCTGGGCACCTAGAATACCCCGGTTATCTCTTTGGAACTGCAATTTACGTTACAATACACGGCATATTTATAATATTCGGCCTTTGTTAATTTACGTTACCGCGCATATTTTACACATCATACAAAACATAAAATCGTACTTATCATAAGAAATTATTGCAACGTTCAAAATACAAATAACTGCGTAAATACATATACATATTTTTTGGCTCTAAAACTTTCTGAAAAAATATGGGTTGCAATGAAGTAAGTAAATAGTGATATGCGTTTTGTGCAAAAACATAAACTCATGCTTAAAAAGACTTACAGCACCCTGATCCGCTCTTCCGATTCTTAAGAAGCCCTAGAAAAATTAGAGATATTATAGATGTGTTTCAGTTGAAATTAGCTGTAATTTAGATGGGATTGACTGGGCTTCGAGAAACCCTATTGCAGCAAGTGGAGCTCCCTTGGCAACGAGTTATGGCGGATTATGACGCCTTTCCTTAAACACGGTCGCCAGAAAGGAAATAGGACCTTGGTTTGGAATCCGTGACAAAATTTGAAAAGGAATTTCTTTTTCGTTTTTACCAAAACAGCAGAAAATCATAAAAACAGTCTATAAAATGTGTTATTGGTGATCAGGATTGGTGTTCATATATACTACATGTATCAGGTATGGAACATTTTGGTTAAAGATATGAATAAGTGATAATCGCACGACGAATACAGCGAGCATATAGTCAAACCTAGTGCACACAGGCATGTATTTAATTAAGCAGATATTGACTTACTGTGCCAGTGTGGCCATGTGTGATAATGAAAATACATCACAATGACTTAAATAATAAAGTTTTTTAATTCAATAACCCGTTTATTTGTTAGAAAAAGGACGACATTGATGTAGTAACACATACCCCTCTGCCGACGCGAAGGTATCTCTGAAACAAACAAAAGGAAACAGGTAATTGTAGAAAAGCGTCAATAAAGCCGAGGCTGCTATTTTCCCCATGCAGTCTCTGCTTCCCGAGGACTCCCTTTTTCTCAAATTAATTTACACACTGGCATAAATATTTATCGAAGAAGTATTGTTGACCATTAGAAATATAGGTAGGGTTTATAACGATTTATGTTTTGTTGTTGTTTTGTTCATTTTATTTAACTATTCCTACTAACCATTTAGGGTAAGTAATTACGTAAGTATAGTTATTGCTAGTTAACTAAAATGTCTCAGATATTTACCTTTTCTGGTCCGGCTCTGCCGATTCTTATGAGAGACTGCAACACAAGAAAATTGGCAAATGTATAGTTTGTAAATTGATATAACGCTTCTTCATCACAGATAGGGCACATCAGAGTGGTCAGTAAACATACTCACACACTGGTGTTTGGGTCGCCTAGACGACCAATTTATACTAGTATAAGCACATACATGAGCCAGTAGCTAGCAACATTAATATCTAATGTTTGTAAAGAGTAAAGTTGTATAATTAAACTAATAAAAGGGAAAGCCCTCGGGAAGCATAGCCTGCACGAGAAAACAGCAGCCTCGGTTTTATTGAAGCTGTTCATCAGTAGACAACAATAGTAAGGTTGTTTTAAATGGTAAATAATATGTTGGTAATCATCCATCATCTTACCTGAGATGGAGTTCTGCCAAATCGCAAGAATGTCTGTAGAGAGAATAAGAACATTTAACATTAATTATGGTAGATACTCTAAACACTTTAATATATTAATATTTTATAATCTAAAATTATGAATTCAAGATTATATAATGTAAGTCATTAGACATACATTATATAATCTTTTGAAGAACATACTTACGATAAATAGAAAGAAGATTTGAAATAAAATGTATGTGTAAAACATGCTTAAGAAAACGTATCAATCGCAAAATGCTTGTAACAAGAAATATATTAACGTTTCAAGTTGTTTCCCCCCCATAAAATCCGAGGGCCATCGACCTTAAATGACATTTTTTCATTATAGTAGTGTATATATTATATGAGAATCGTCTGATATTAAAAATATATTAAAATATTGTTGTAATGACTCCATTTGTTTCAATGAAATACTATCAATGGTTTCCATTTAAAGTTTGTCTTGTTTGAAACCAAACAACAAGAGAAACACTTGGAGAAAAACTGATTTGTTTGAAACAAAGGGAAGGTAATCACTCACCGAGCCGGATGGAGCCCTTCCTATGCGAAGAAAGGTCTGAAAATGAAATGGAACGATTTATTAAACGTGGACGTAATTGGCGGGGAGCGGCCATGGAAATGTCTGGTAGGAGTGGTTGTCAACTACTTGTTTTTAAAATTTAATTTAACTAAATTAAACATGACGCATGTCCAACGATTGCTAAATACTCACACCTCTCTCACCAATAAAACGACAAGCATGTACTGACTCATTTGTCACATGTACATACATGTAAATACAAATGATTATTTTGATTAACACCTTAGCCACTTGTCAAAGAGCGACTTTATAATGATCTATAATGGCACATAATAAACTGAGAAAACAAAAGTGGTTGAAAAAATAAAAAAACAACTTACCCTGTCTCTTTTATCCACTTGAATGTTCTGAAACATGTGATTATGCAAATACATTTTTGTTAATACGAAACTAATCGCAACTGGTTTACCTTAATTAAGTTCAATAATTATAACATTTGAAAACATATATTTATATACAGCAAGAGTAGGGATATACGTTTTAGATTAAAAACTTTGTTAAATTATTTACAATATTATAGATAGTGATTAAATACGAAAAAGCACTTAATTTCGTGGACATATATTTTCGTGGGATGGCCCTACCCACGAAATACACGAAATTGAATGTCCATAGAAAATAAATGATTTTACACTATATTAACATGAAATATACTCGTTACCTGGTCGTCGTCTTCGTCTTGAAGTGGCTCCTGTGTGTTGGCCGTCCAAAACAGGCAGATAATGAACAAGGTACACACACCAAAATCGTATTACCGTAGTTGGGTGATAATAACAATTAAATCTGAACAGAAATATTTATCATTTAAGATGTTTTAATTTAATTTAATTATTTGAGTGCGCCGCATTTATTTTGACCAGATATCTTTT